>JAABUL010001323.1_pt1 | contig 47937 bp, 47 predicted proteins | sample 5559151 | NCBI WGS metagenome assembly JAABUL01 (sample SAMN10711876, study PRJNA513368) | rock metagenome | isolation source: Antarctica rocks | place: Antarctica: Victoria Land, Pudding Butte sud
TCATTACTTGGTAACACAGTGTCAATCTCATTGTTTCGGCTGCGCGAAGCAGCCGTATAGACGGCGAGTGGTTTTCTCCCCCAGAGGGTTTTGTCCACTCGATATAAATAGCATAGAGTCCCTCATGGGTCGGGCCTAAACCGATGTCACAAGGATGTATGAATTACAAATACAAATACAAATATTAAACTTCAAACATGATAAATGTTATAATTCATTTTTGCTTAAGTATTATGTTGATTAAGAAGATATTTCAAAAACAATCACAATGCATGCATCACAAATTTTGAAAAAGAGCATTATAAAAAAGACAGAGTAAATCTAGAAAATGATTGAATGATGATGAATTGCATGAATCGCAGCAATGCTGATTCAAAGATAATTGCAAACGACGTTGATTCATTGCAAGAAAACAGAGATGCAAGATTGAAATGCTTACACAATAATGAAGAGAATGTTGCTAACATTATTGATTTACTAATAAAGATATCAATGTTGTTGCAAGCGTGCACTTTAAGTTAGTCTAACATAAATCATGTTAAACTATCATAAACTAGTATAGAGCTGATGTTGACACGCTAGCAATCTAGCGTGTCTTCATAAGTAAAACTCATGACGTGTTTCATCTTTCTTCTTCTTTAGCTTTGAACTTCTAGTTAAAATACACTCATATGATTCGTTCTATGCAAACTCATAACATTAGTTCAAAGCTCATTAATCTTACTATTGACATGTAAATGATATAAAAACAAGCTACACAATTCAAATCAAAAGTCGAATTCAGAAATTTTGACAGCAGAGTCAGAACTTGAGCTCAGAAAGCTTAATAGAAATCAGAAATATCTAAAGAAGAATCTTGATTTGAAATCAGAAATTTCGATAGAATCAGAATTAAAGAACATGAACATGTTGTTCTTGATTAACTTTTTATTGAGCTCGTCATCAGAAATCAGAAATTTCAGCAGTACTTGAACTCAGAAAGTTCGATAAAGTACTAGTCGTTGCTTAAACTCAGAAAGTTCAATAAAGTAACATCAGAATCTTGATCAGCAATTTTCTACTCATATCATGACTAGAAGCTCAAAATCAGTGAGCATTGCTCATTATGAACTTCAAAATGCTAGAAGAGAATCACTTCTATCACAGAATCAAACAGCATCAGAAGAAAAAGACACGAATGCATCGTTGAATACAGAAGAAAAGAACATGAACGCGTTGCTTTTTGATCACAAAATAATCAAGATCAGTATCAGCACTGAACTAAATGCTTGAATAAGCACTTATAAAGCAGATGATATTATTGTCTTTATCAAGTACATATATCAACAGCACAACATTGAAATCAAGATTCACAATGACATGATTCAGATGTTAAAAGATGTCAACGAGATAAACATCACATTGAAGATTACACAAACATGTCTGCAGAAAGAAAATAGAAACAAGAACGTGATTATACATCATTTAAAAGCTGCATTAAGTCAACAAAGCACTTTGATTTTTGAAGATTAATTCTTGAAGTCAATCAAGTTATTGAATTCTTCACTGTTTGAAGATTCATCACAGAATGTAAACAATTGACTATCGCGAATGCAAAATAAGTTGAAGATAAACAAGAATTACTTTTCTATCAAAGAGTTGAAGATTGTCTACATTGAAAGTTGAGTCAATGAAGCTGCAATCAAGCACATAGCTTCTTGCATGCAAGATATCTTCTTGAACTCATTTCTAGAAGTTGAAGAAGTACTATTAATCATTAATAAGATATACAATAATTTCAATCATCATCACATGACTCAACGACAGTACTTGAAGCTTTATCAAAACAAGATCTTCTTTCATGAATTTTGAATAAAATTTCAGAGATTTAATGCAGAACTAAAATACAATAACAAGACTTTACTAAATGATTTTCAGCATAAGATCAGCTCAGATCTTCAGCGAGCAACGCTCAATGAATGAATTACAAACTTGAATGAGTTTATCAACATTTGCATGCAAGTCAATATTAAATTGATTGAATTGAAAGCTCAATCAATCATCAAAGCATTAGTTACTTAAGCTGCTCGCTCTGTTGTCAACACATCAACTACTTGATTCACATCATCAGTTTCTTCATGAAAGAAACTCAGAAGATTGAAGCTTGATTCTATTCAGAAAGAGTTGTTTAAGAAAGAACTTTGCTTCAAATGCAAGAAGTCAGAACATAAAGCATATGACTGCTTCAAAATGACTCAAGTGCATGAGATCACTGCAAGTTTGAAAAATGATCTGCTCTCGTCAAAGTAGTGACTGAGAACAATATACTCATATTTTGTTTCATCAGCATATTTGATGATTCATTTGATTTTAAGTCGTTCACTGTTGATGTCATCTTAAGTAGTTTAAAAAAGATATTCAGATCTTTTACTCTGATAAATACTGAAGTTACTGACATGACTTTTATTGATGAATCTTTGATGTCAAAACTATGTGAATGCTTTAATATTCAGTCAATATTGCTGTCAAAATCAAAGTCAATTTGATCATATAATGAAATTTTTGATTGAAAGTTGATTACACATGTCACGATTCTAGTCTTGTCAGACTCAGTTTTCTAGTCTTGTCAGATTTATTCTCGCTTCGTCATCTTGACTAGTTTCTATTGAGTCTAGCGTCGACTGAGAAACATACATATGTAGTCAGCTTCTTTTCTGTAACTATCTTTCTTTCTTAGCATTTATCTTTTAGTTAAATGACATCTCTATCTGACTCACTCTAGACAGGTCTCTAACATTAGATAAATGCTCATCATCTACTACTCTGCTATCAATAAATAAATGATACAAAACAATCTATTCAGTAAGGAAAATTTGCAAGAAATTCTTCAAATTTGCATCATCATTTTAAATTACAAGAAATTCTTCGATTCTACACTCATTTTCATCATTTTATTCGCAAGAAATTCTTTGAATAAAGCATTCAATTATTACCTGAAATTTACAAGAAATTCTTTGAATTTTCACTCATTAAAAAACATCAATTCAAAACATCAATCTCTCATTTATTCTTATCTCAACAACTTCTATTTTCTCTCATCATGATACATGATATCAAGTCAGTTGAATCTTGAACAACTTGCCTGCTTAAAAGCACTGTCAATAGAAGAGTTTCACTTCTACTCATCAATGCTTCAGTCGAAGCTGAGAAAGCTGTCATCTCATGAAACATAAACATCAAAAAACAACTGTTTCATTGAGTCAGCAATCAACTTGACGAAGTCATCAATATGCTAAACAAGCTTCAAAGTCAGCGAGACTTAACTCTACAACTCAATGAACATTGACTTCTCATACAAGATGATCACAAAAAGAGAGCGAAACAACTAAAAGTCGCTTTTGATAAAAACAATGAGCTAGAGAAAAAGATCAATCAGTTGCAAGGTGAGCGATTGAACTTCAGAGCGAAACAACGTCAAGCTGATTGATCTATGCCTCGTCAAGATACTCAGTCAGCTGAGCAACAAGTCAATCAGAAAGAAGCTTCTACGATCTCAGTTTCGATTCATCACTTTGAAGTTGAACGAAGCTCGACTTTTGAAGCTCACTCTCAATGAGAATCTTCTACTCTATTTGATAACGAAAACGAAAATGATCATCACAAGTTCGTCAAGCTTTTGAATTCACTCATCTTTATCGAAACAGATGATTTTATCTGAGAGACATGAAACATCAAAATAGCTGACAAGCTCAATGTCAACGCAAATCGTTATTCTACTGAAAAGATTTGTATTGTCTATGTGATTTTCAGACTAGAAGATGATGCTGATCAGCAAATTTATGCAAAGCATTGTGTTAATGCTTTCTCATTTTATCAATCACTATCAGAGTTACTGAAACATTTGAAAGAAATTTACGAAGATCAGAATCTGATTTGAAAGTGTCGTTGCAAATACGTCGCTCTGAAGCAGCTCAACAAGCTCTTCAGCTCTTTCTATTCAGAATTCACTAGAATATTCAGCTTTCTGAACTACGATGATGTCACTCTGATGAATGACATTCAGAACAAAATCAACAATCATCTTCAGAACGCGTTGTCAGTTTGCCTCATAGAGTTTAGCTCGCTTAATAAGCTTAAAATCTTTCTTCAAGATGTAAATAATAAACAACAAGTCAATTATCAGCTACGTGATGAGCAATGAACAGTCAAATCGATAGCAGCTTCGAAAAAACGTTTTGTTTCTTCGTTGACATCAGCTTCAGTCTTGACTACTAACTATGTTCAACTCACTACTTTTTTCACCCTCGAATCTGAATGATCAAGAATGTCAATCATCTGCTTCAACTGCAAAGTATCAAATCATCTTTCAAAAAACTACTCTCAGCTGAAGACTAGTACTTTAACATCTTGTGCATTCATCTCTTGTCTCAATGAGATCATCATGTCAAAAGAAGAGAAGAAATTATTTACAGAGAAATTGAAGAATGAGGCAAAAAACTAGTGACTTTCATCAAAGACGTGATGAAAGATGTGTTAATTTCTTCAACAATGAGCAGCTCAAATGATCTCTTTGCTTCGAAATCTTTGACTACTGAATGTGTATTATCTAGCAATAAAATTAGTTACTCATTAAAGTTATTGATTGACATTGAAGCAGCTGACTATTCGTTTATTGATGAATTAATCGCGCAGAATGTTTGTGATCATTTGCAAATTGAATCTTTATCTTTAATCAAGCTCAAATCAATAAAAAAATTCGATGATCATTATGCAAAAAAGCTCATTACTCATGCAATTTATTCAAATCTAACTGTTCAAGATCATATGAAACGTTTCGTCTTTATGCTGATCACTTGATTAGATTAACATCAGATAATTCTTGAAAAAACATGAATAAACAAGATTGAGATAACTATTGATATGAAAGACAATCGTCTTCAATTTTCTAGTTTCAAAGCTTATATCAAAGCTTCTATCAAAGCTTATTCAACTGTTCTTTCGAGCAAGAAAATCGCGATAGAACAGAAGAGTTCAATCTTTACTCAAATACTAAAGATGAATTTCAGAAAAGTACAAGCAGTAGTTGAATGATCTACTTCTACAAACCTCACTCAGATGCAGTTCTTCGTCGACTTCTGCAATTTCTATCGACGTTTTATAAAGAACTTTTCGAAGATTGTTCATTCTCTGATTCAACTAACTCAAAAAGAGATGATATTTGAATGAGATCAAGCTTGTCAAACAATCTTTAATCATATGAAGAAACGAATGACTGAAGTCTTTATTCTTCGTCATTTTGATCAGAATAAAAAGACTATTCTTGAAACAGACTCATTTGACTACGTCAACGATGACATACTTTCTCAGTATGATGACAAAGAAACATTGCATTTAATGATTTACTACAGCAAGAATCTGAGTCTCGCTGAGTGCAATTACGAGATCTATGACAAGAAACTACTAGCAATCATTCATGTCTTTAAGCATTGATGATTTGAGCTAAAATTGACTGAGCTACTCATCAAGATGTTCACTGATCATCAAGCTTTAAAGTTATTAATGAAAGATAAAGAGCTAAGTAGACGTCAAATGCGCTGAGTATAAAAGCTCGTTGACTTCAACTTCAAAATCATGTATCGCTCAGGCAAATAAAACATCAAAGTCAATGCATTAACTCGTTGAGTCAATTCAGTTTCTAAAAGTTTCAAGAATGAACGATGTCGCTATTAGCGAACTACAATTCTCACGTTGAATCGAATGAAAATTGCTGATCTAGAAGAGAAAGAGAATGATGAATCAATTTATCAATTGATTCTAGAAGTTAACAGAAACAATGAGAATTGTATTCTACTTCGTGAAGTTGTATTAAAAGATGAAGCTCAATACAAAGATACTAAATTAAGAAATTGTCGAGTTCAGAACGAAATACTATATCGAAGTGATCTTCTATGAGTTTTCTTCGATGAGTATCTTCAAATGAAGCTAATTCGAGAAGTTCATGATCAATCTTCTATTGAGCATTTCGAAATTCTCAGAATGATAAAGATCATAAGAAGATACTACTATTGATCTTCAATGCAAAAGACAATAGATCAATATATTTGAAACTGCTACATTTGTCAGCAATCAAAGACTTTTCAAGATAAATTCAATGAACTACTACATTCTCTACTCATATTCGAACAGCAATGAAAGAACATAGTCATGAATTTCATCATCAACTTATCTTCTTCGAAAGGCAAAAACATCATACTAACAGTGATATGTAAACTGTCAAAGAAACGACATTATATTTCTTGCTTCACTGATGACGAGAAAATCACAGCAGAAAAAACAGCTGAGCTAATGCTTCAGTGAATATATCAAATACACGATTTACTCGATTTCATTGTTTCAAATCAAGACTCTCAATTTACCTTCATTTTATGAAAGTCGCTTTGCAAAAGACTAGACATTAATCTTTGACTCTTCACAATCTATTACTCTCAGATCGATAATCAAAATGAATGAGTCAATCAGAACATTGAAAGATATTTTTGATTCTTCTGTTCATACATGCAGAATGACTGAGCTAAGCTACTACTTATGATCAAGTTCGTTGACAATAATGCTCTGTTCTCAGTCATCTTCTCAATCTTTTTCTTTCTAAACAAAGACTTTCATTCTCATATGAGCTTTGAACTTGATGTCATCAAATATGAAAGTTCTTATGAACGCTTGCAGACGACTAAAGTCGAGAATATATCTGAACATATGAACAAAACACTGAAGTTTGCTCGCAAGTCGCTAGTCAAAACACAAGAACAAATGATGAAACAAGTCAATAAGCATAGAAAAGAAGTTGATTACAAGATTGAATCAAAGATGTTTCTGAATGAAAGAAATATTGTTACAGCGAGATTTTTCAAGAAGCTAGATGACAAAATGCTCGATTCTTTCATCAATCTAGATTTCGTTGACTCTTCATATAAACTGAAATTATCAGAGTCTATGCATGTTCATGATGTATTTCATTCTGATCTGCTTTGCTCTGCCGTCGATGACTTCTTGCCTGATCAAAAGAATAAATTTTCAGATTCAATAGTGATAAATGACGAAGATGAGTGAAAAATCGATGATATATTGAATTTTCGTCGATATCGAAGATGACTTCAGTATAGAGTCAAATGAAATGACTATGACAATGATCTCAATTGATACAACGCTGATGATAACGAATTTATGAACGCTCAGAAGATCATTGATGATTTTCATATTCAATACTTGAACAAATCGCACTAATCAACAATTCAACCAATCACAATTTAACAGGTATGAGTTTGTGAAATTATGATTAAGCAATCAATCAAGTCAAGCAGAAAATACATTCATATGAACATGAATCGTCGAAGAAAAGAAGTAATGTCATGATTCTAGCCTTGTCAGACTCAGTCTTTTAGCCTTGTCAGATTTATTCTCGCTTCGTCATCTTGACTAGTTTCTATTGAGTCTAGCGTCGACTGAGAAACACACATATGTAGTCAGCTTCTTTTCTGTAGCTATCTTTCTTTCTTAGCATTTATCTTCTAGTTAAATGATACTTTTATCTGACTCACTCTAGACAGATCTCTAACAACACATGCTCTGTATACATTAATCATGATACAAGAACACAAGAATGAAATGATGTTTTTATTAATAACTTGTTTAGATCAGCACAAGATAATCATTGAAAATCTTTGATTAAAAAGAAATCAAATTTTGATAAACTCTGCAAATGATTGATTAATATTCTTGTTGAATATTTGAACATTGAAATTTGTTGTTTCAAAAGCAAGTAATCAATCAGCATTTTACAGATCTGAGTCAAGCGAAATCTGCAAAATAAAACAAAAGAACTTAAATTCAATTGTTACATCAACGATCATCTTGAAGAAACTCATGAATCAGAAATCAGTAAATAGATTCATTGAATTTGCTTGATTCATTGAATCTGCTTTCATAGCAAAGCAAAGCACTTAAGTTGATCTTGATCAACTTTGAATCTTTCAGTCAGCTGAAGTAAAGAAGATCATCAATATTATCATGATTGAAGTTATTGTGTATCAAACTTTAGTCAAGAATAAGAAGATCAAGATCTTCACATTGATCATTAGTGAAATTAATAAAGCGCTTCAAGCTAGCTCAGTCAAAGATTTCGCGAAACTGAATGAAATAATATTTATCATGTCATTAAATGAACTGAAGAAGAAGCTTTCAATAGTTTATCATGACTTTCTGAACGTTTTTGATAAAGAAAAGACAACGCAGTTGTCTTTGCATCAATCATACAATCATAAGATTGAATTAGAAGATGAAAGTCAATTCTTTAGAAGTTGATTGTATTTCATGTTGAGTTACAAGTTGCAGAAAATCAAGAAGTATCTAGAAGAGAATTTGAAGAAGAAGTTTATTACACTCAGCAAAGCTTTCTTCGCTTCGTCAATACTATTTGTTGAAAAGAAAGACAGCAGTCTTCGCTTTTGCATGAACTATCAAAAACTGAATGCTCTGATTAAAAGAAATCATTACTCAATATTCTTGATAAACGAAGTACTAGCTTGAATTCAAGACAGTAAGTATCTGACTTGACTTAACATTATCATCATGTTCAATAAACTGTGCATAAGTTCAGAAAGCGAGAATTTAATTACTTTTGTTACTTTCTTTGATGTTTACAAGTATAGAATAATACTTTTCAAATTAATCAATGAATTCGCGTTCTTTCAGCACTATATCAATAATGTATTGTTTGACTGTCTGCACAAGTTTTGTCAGACATACTTGAATGATATTCTCATTTATAGTAAAATCTTGAAAGAACATAAAATTCATGTGAAAGAAGTGCTAAACAAGCTTTGTGAAGCTGATCTGCAGATAAACATTGACAAGTGCAAATTCAAGATTCAGAAAATCTCGTTTCTTAAACTACTGATATTTATCAATGATTTATGAATGAATTCTTGAAAAGTAGATGTGATTCAAAGCTGAGAAATGTCTCAATCATTGACTCATGTGCAGATCTTTATTGACTTCTGCAATTTCTATCAATGATTCATAAAAAACTTCTTAAAGATCACTCAATCTATGATAAAGTTAATTCAAAAAGATCATCTTTTTGAATGAACAGAAATCTGTCAGATGATTTTTGAAGAACTAAAGCAACAAATGATGACAGTTCTCATTTTGAAGCATTTTAACTCAATCAGAAAAGTTATTCTGAAAATTGACTTCTTGAACTATGTCAACGACGAAGTATTATCTCAATATGATGATGAAGATATTCTACATTCAGTGATCTTTTATAGCAAGAACATGATTCTTGCAAAATGCAACTACGAAATCTATGACAAAGAACTGCTGATCATTATTCACTGCTTGAAGCATTGATGCTTTAAATTGAAATGTACAGATATTTCAATCAAGATTTTCATTGATCATTTGAATTTGAAGTACTTCATGATCATCAAAAAACTGACTTAACAACAGATTAAATGAGCTGAGAAGTTATTTGAATATAACTTCAAGATCATATATGAGTCAGAAAAACAGAATTTGAAAGTCAACGCGCTGATCAGAATGTCAGACATCAAGTCAATTGAAACAAACAATGATCAAAAGCTATATCAGCATCAGATGCTATTGTCAGAAAGCAAGTTTGAATTGCAGTCAATAAAAGTTGATCAAGAAAATGATCAGAAATCTGACTCAAATCTGACTCAAATCTTGCTCAGATTTGACTTAGAGTTGAAACAAGAATCGAAAGCTAATGAAGATTCAATCGAAGAAGTAATTTCTATTCAGAATCAGATTATAGTTGAAAATTGAATGAATCAACTATGTATTAATATTCAAGCAGTCATGAAATAAAACAGAAGAACTTGTCAAGATATTGATCTAAACAATTGCAAAGTACTTGATGAAGTACTCTGAAAAGATGATAGACTATGAGTTTCTCAGTCAATGATCACTTGATTAATAAGAGAAGCATATGATCTTTCAATCAATGAACATTCTGACATGAATTGAACATTGAACTTACTGAGATGATCATATTGCTGATCGAGAATGAGAATGATGATCAAGCGCTACATTCAAAACTGTTACATTTGTCATAGATCAAAAGCATTGAAAGATCAAATCAATGAACTGCTGAAGTCATTGCTCATACTTGAGCAGTGATAACAGAACATATCATTAAACTTCATTATCAATCTATCAGAAAGTGATGAAAACAACACGATTCTGACAGTCATAAATCAATTGTCTAAGAAACGACATTATATATCATGTTGATCAGATGACAAAGAAATCTTTGCAGAACAAACAGTTAAGCTACTGTTGATATAAGTTTTCAGAACTCATGAACTATCAAGATCAATAGTATTTGATCGTGATTTACAGTTCATATTGATTGTCTGAAAGTCTTTATGTCTGAGACTCAACATTAAGATGAAACTATTCACAAACTATCATTTGCAAATCAATGATTAAACAGAAAGAATGAATCAGAATGTGAAATGATATCTACGAAGCTATTACTCGTATATGCAAGATGATTGATTCATCTAATTATTTATGACTGAATTCGTTGATAATAATGCTATTTTGTCGTTAATTGAATAGTCAGCATTCTTTCTGAATAAGAACTTTCACTCTTGTATGAGCTTCGATTTGAATTCAACTGAATATGAGATCACTTGAGCTAAAATCGAAGCAGACAAAGCGAAAAATATATTTGAACACATGAAATGTTCACTAGCATTAATCAAGCAAGCATTAGCAAGAGTCAGAATCACAATGAAGAAACAGATTAATAAACATTGAAAAGAAATGATTTACAAGATAAATGACATGATGTTTCTGAACTTAAGAAACATCATAATCTCAAGATCATCAAAGAAACTAAATAATAAAATGCTAGAACTCTTCAAGATTCTGATCGAGATTGAACATGTATATCAACTGAAACTATCGTCAACTATGAAGATTCATTCGAAGTTTGCATCAAATCTGCTGCAACTAAATTTGAAAGACACTTTAGAAGAACAATGAAATGAGTTGTTTGATTTTATAGTGGTTGAAGATGAAGATGAATGAAAAGTGAAGAAGATATTAAACTTTCGACACTATAAATGAGACAAATGATTACAATATCATGTCAATTGAAAAGAATACAACGTCAATTTACATTGATACAACGTCAATGAAAGTGAATTCAAAGATTGCTTGAAAGTCATTAATGACTTTCATGAACATTATTTGAACAAGTTAAGATAAAAATCAACTCAAGAAAGATTGACTGAACTGCAGCAATGAGAACATTGCTAGATGAAGAAAGAGAGTAATGTTATGAGCATGCACTTTAAGTTAATCTAACATAGATCATGTTAAACTATCATAAACTAGTATAAAGCTGATGTTGACACGCTAGCGATTTAGCGTGTCTTCGTGAGTAAAACTCACGACGTGTTTCATCTTTCTTCTTCTTTAGCTTTGAACTTCTAGTTAAAATACACTCATATGATTCACTTTATGCAGACTCATAACAAATGTTAAAGAAAGAGAAGAACAAAGATCATTCATGAAAAAAGATAGCATTGAAGCTGATTCAACGTCTTCAACTCAACTCAGAAGAAAAACATCATGCAAATCAGAATACATTCATCACAAAGAATGTATAAAAACTGAAGACATCAGTTCAACTGCTTAACAAGCAGTTGCATACACAGAGAAGCATGCATCTTTCAACAAAAATCACGTCATAAGCGAACATGACAAGAGAAGAAATAGCGACAAGAGAATAATGTTTCAAAGATGACTTGTTGTCACTTTGCAAAAGATGAGAAGTCATGATTAAAATAATGAACAGAAGAGAAATAAAAAAGATACAGAAGAAGTCAATAATAATAATAAATTCATACACTTTTGTGACATTGATTAGATCGACTTATGAGAGACTTTATGCTATGTGTGTCGAGTGAACAAAACTCTCTGAGATAGAAAATCGCTCGCTGTTTATACGATTGCTACACGCAGTCGAGACGATAAAACTGAGACTATGTATCAAATTTGTTTGCGATGATTGCATGTTAGAGAATGAGTGTTCTTGTCATTTTAAACTGCTTCAGCAGCTTCGTTTTCATCATCATTCTCGCTGTTGCCTTGAGATTCTTCGTGATTGAGATGATGATTCAATAGTTCATGAAGTCAACGTCTCGTAGCATATTTAATCGAAGATGCGTTCAATTCAAGCAATGCATCAGAATATGCTTAACTGTTTGATGACTTCATTTGCAGTCGCATCAAAGACTATTCACGCTCGACATGTTTGTTGAATGCAGATAAATCTTCAGCTTTATGTGTTCAATTTTGATGTGAATTGCAAGAATGCTTTCAATCTTCTGAAGATCATCACGCATCTTTACTGACTTCTTGAATAGGTGAAACCTTTGAGCGAAAGATGCATTAATGTCTGCGATGCGTTTTTTGTAGTTTTTTCATCGAAGATTTCATTGACTTTTGTGAAACTGTGCAATTGCATGTTCACTTGTTTGAGTTATCATTAAGAGATCAAGTTGTTCACGTCTAAATTGTATCTTTGCTTCTTTGCAAATTGAAACGTTCAGAAACATCATTTTTTTGAAGGTTGAAAAGTAAGAAATGAATCTATTAGTTTTTATCAAACAAGCATGTATGATCTTGCATGCTCATTAAGTCTTCTGTGTTCTGTCGTTGATTTAACTGCGTAGTGTGACTTGATTCTGTAGCTTGTTCAGATGAACATGTAGCAAGAATGTATATGTTTCAACTTTCAGTGTTTCAATGTTCACTTTTCTAAAGACGTTGATCACATGATGCAACGCTTGATTTTGAAGAGTTTCTAGCCTTCATTTCGTACTTGACAATTTCTCTTCTTTATCGCGTTGATGTCATATCGATGCTTTGAACGTCATTTTCAATCTTATCATTGCAGAGTATATCTGTCTTGCTTTTGCGAATGTAACTCTTCAGATGAAGACTTCAAGTTGACTAAGTATCAGCATCTTGATGACGTAATCTGCTTCTATTTGACGAAGATGCAAATCTCATTGTAGTTTCATGTTCAGTTGCGCTTCAAGAACTTGTATGTTTGATTTCAACTTTATTATCAAGTTTTCTATGCATAGACTGACTGTCATGTTGAATCTTTTTGACTTACGAGTGAAGTGTGTGAGTTCATATTTCTCTGAAGCAAACGTAGCGTCATGAGTTCAAGCTCACTTCGCACAGACGTTATGTGCTTGACTCAGTGATTTGCAGATTGATTCTGTGATTTTGTCATAGATCAGAATATTGATGTCATTTATGAAGTCAAGCACTTCGATTTTGATTTCTAGAGCTTCGCATTTTTCGATTAAGCTTGCGTTAAAGAATAGAAAGAGAATCGATGATATGAAAAATCTCTGCAATATGTCAGCGTTTACTTGTTGCATTGCGCTGATTTATTCATTGAACGTCAATGATGACTCTCTGTCTTTCAGAAAGCTGCAAGTTCATTCAACTATGTAGTTTGATGTTCTTTTTATTCTCAGAGTATGCAGAAGTCTAGTGTGCAAGACATGATCAAACGTCTCAGCAACATCTAAACTAAGCATGAAGACTATGTACTTGATTTTGCAGTCTCATACTGCGTGTACTTGATCTACTAGTAGATTCAGCGCTGAGATCATGAATTGCTTGCATCTCGCTCTTATTTGAGCGTTTGAAAGCATGTGATAAGTCTCAGCAATGTCACTTAATCTTTTGATCATGATTGATTTCAGTGTTTTATTCATGATGTCTAGCAGAGCAATGAGTCAATACATCTTTGAGTCAATGTAGTCACTTTTCTTTGATTTGCATAGTACTATTGTCTGAGCTTTTTTGAACTGCTTCAAATGATATTTGTGAGTTACACATGTGTTGAATAAACTGATTAGTATCGAAGTCAGTTCTGTTAAACTCGCTTAAAGCACTTTATTTGAAATTTCAAATGCGTCTGATGCTTTATCGACTTTTACTCATTGAATCATCTGTCTCATTTCATCTTGCGATAAGACTGAATTGAACGACACTGTCAGCAATATAAATGATTTCAAAATGTCACTGATGTTTGCTTAAGACAATGATGAAAAGAACTTCTTTCGTAGCATCTCTCTTTTTTCTTTGAATGAATTTGCTATGTGATCGAAATCGTTGCTCTTTAGTAACGAAAACTGCGAAAGTTTCTTGAATAGCTGACTTTCAATTCTGACTCATTTTGCGAAGCGTCAAATTGATTTCAATTTGTTGCTCAGCTTATGCATCTGTGATCTAAAATGTGAATGTTTTGTTTCTTTAATGATCTTGTTTTTGTGATCATTGTATCTCAGATAGTCGTTTCATGCCTTTAAAGTACTTTGCAATTTTCATATGACTCATAGTCATCACAATTTTGTCACGACTTTTGAGCAGATCTGATTTCAAAAGTCTCATGCTTGAATCAATGACTTTGCTCAAGAAGTAAACTTCTTGATGATCTCTTGTAACGCATGAGTGATCTCAGCTACTCTGTCGTCTATCGCTGTCTTGTCATCGAGAAAACAATCAACGAAAAGATGTATTCTTAGATGAGTGTTTAGTGCTTCTGTGTTCATTTTCTTTCATAATCAACGAGTCGTAAGCTGCACGAAAGATGTGCGTAGACACAACTTCGTGACAATCGAAAGATGATCAGATTTCTGATGTAAATCAATTCTCATCTTGCATTTGTATATCATGAATTGAATTTTCTCGCTGTCAAACGTTAGATTTATTGTTGTAAGTTGATTGTGAGTCTCTTTAGTAATTGTGTCTGATTCAAGCAATAGCTTTAGTCTTATGTTCATAATGATGTCTAGTAGAGCATCAGTCGTTGTGTGACGAGTAAAGCATCTTCTGTCTCTTCAGTGTGAGTGATGCAGATTGAAATCTTCTACAATTAGCTGTTTGCAATCATCTTTGATTAGTTCGTTCAGACGAGAAATAGTAGATGATTCTTCTGTAAAGATGATAGACAGCGAGCATGAATTGTAGATGTTTATGAGTCGTAGCGTCTGTATCTCGTCTTTCGAGTTGCTAGTTTGTAACTTGATTGAGCAGATGTTCAATTCAATGATTTTCATTGTTCATTGATTGAATTTTAGATGCTTGTTGATATAAATGCATGTTTTTGCTTGAAATGATGAGTCTCTCACTAAATGAAAGAAGTTGTGAGTTGAGCTAAACGTTTGTGAAACGTTGATGTTGCAATCTTGTTTCTGAATGACTATTATGTTGAATTTACGAACTTCTCTGTCTATCAGAAATGATTTCTGAATTTTCAATGACTTTTTGATGTTGTACTGTAGAATTCGCAGAAAGATTTAATTTGTCATAGAGTTATTTATAGCTGTTGTTGACTCTGCGCAGAGACAGCTTTTTGTATGCTTTTGATCATCAAGAATCTTTCGCATTTTCTGATTTAACATTTCTGTGTCTGTTCAGACATCATGTCTTCTGAGTCGCTAATCATGTATGAAGAGCGATCAACTCATCTTTTCTTGACTTTCATCACTTGTCATGTTGACTCGTCAACGTCTCAACTGCTTGTCGTCGTCGAGACGTTCATTGAACTCGATGAATTTGTTGAACTCATGAGATTCATTGAACTCAAGAAGTTCAAAGAGAAAGAAGAGAATGAGCGATTGTCTTTCAATGCTTCAGAGTATTTGATTGATCTGTTTCAAAAGATTTCTTCTGATTGCTTTATCTGTAGTTTTCACTTGAAGCATGAGTGTCTTCAGAGTTCGTGACTATCGTTGCAGTTCGCGCATCGTCTTTTATTCATCAACACAACGCATCTTTTGATGTGATGTTTGTCTGCGCATTTAAAGCAATGCTTTTTATTTTTGCAGAATCTAGTCATATGATTAAAATCAAAGCATTTATAACATTGTGTGATACGACAGTTCTTTTCAAACAACTTGCATAAGCATTCTTGATATGAGTTCAGCATGTTTACGTCTAGTAGTCAATTTATCATCGTTTTGATTGCAATCTTTACAATGAGCGATGAGTGAGTCTTCTCACTCTCGACTATCTTCTTAAGTCAAGCTATTCTCAGCATCTTTAAATCTTCATGAAGTCTCACGTTGTTCTTTACTAGTCTTTTGATGATCATCTTCTGATTGCTTGTGTTCAATATGATGTGTACATCATGTGCTAGTATCGCGAAGCTTTTACGCACTACATGCGCTGAGCTTGTGATTTTCTTCATTCATGTCTGAAACTTTTCTAGAACTGCTCAAGCTTTTGAGCTCATCACGTGAAGTGCAATGTCTTTGCTTTTAAGCTTGCGAAGCAACACTATTAAATTTCGTTGCGTTGTTAACACGTTTGCAATTTCTTGAAAGATTTGATCAATCAATCTCTTTTGTATCTCTTTCATCTCTTTTCTCTTCACTATTTTCACTAAAATCTTGCGTTTCTTATGAAGCGATGACAGATTATCTCTGAATCACTGCTTCTTTGTTGTTGCTTCTTCTTTTGCTACATTGATTCATGATGATGTTTTGAATGTGAAACGCGTATTTTCTTATGTTTGTAGTTGTTTATTAAGAAGTTGAATGAATGTCTTCAACTTCTGTACATTTTTCGCGATGAATGCATCTTGACTTTCGATCTTTCTTTCTGAGACATTTCAAAGACGTTGAATCAGCTTTAAGATTACTTCTTTTCATGAATGATCTTTGCTCTTCTCTTTCTCTAACGTCGATGTCTGTGTTAGTAAATCAATAATGCTGATAACTTTCATCTCGTCATTGCGTAAGTGTTTAGACTTCGCATCGCTGTCTCTCTGTGACGAGTCAACGCTGCTTGCAATCATCATTGAATCAGCATTACTGCTGCTCATGCAATTCGTCATCGTCTATTTGTCTACTTGATCTTTTCTCTCTCGTTTATAATGCTTTTTTCAAAAGTTCGTTTTACGCGTGTTGTGATTGTAAGAATACAGAAGAAGTCAATTGAATAAATTTTACAGAGAATTGCAAATGTGTTAATAGATCAAAGAAATCTAATCATGTCACTTTGCAAGCTGAATAATAATGACATTTTTCTTCACGCAGTTAGTTCAGATGCTTAAGCAAATCTGAAAAAGACTTAAATATGAACAAAAGAAATCACAAGTTCAACATGCATAACACATTGAATCTTTGCAATACTGACATATGAAGTATGCATTATAATAAACACAAGAAATCAGAAAAAGATTATTGAAAGATTGATAAAAGATAATGTAAGACTTCATGAAGATCTGAAAGTTCTAAGAATAGTTTGATTTAAAAAGATAGCAAAGAGCGAGAAGATTCATTCATTGCTCATCATAAAAATCATGATCAAAGCAATGATGAATTAATTAATGAACGTAAGTATGCTGAACTTGTATCAAGAATGTGCATGCAAGCTATTTGAAAAGAACTGTTGCATTACATAATGCTTCAGATGTCATGAATTTAATCATATGACTAAGTTTTGCAGAAAGAATCAGCGCTGCAAAAAATGCGCAGACAAGCATCACATTGAAAAGTGCATGATGTCTTCAAACAGAAGATGTTGCATCAACTGCAATGAAAATCATGAACTCTAAAGATGCATTTGTCTTAAGTGATGACAACAAATGAAACAAGCGTTCAAAATTTATAGAAACAAATCATTCAAATATTTTGAAATGCTTAAATACAATTACACATTCTTCTTGCTGTGTTTGAACTCTTTAGATTCAATGAACTCTTTAAATTCAATGAACTCTTCAGATTCAATGAACTTTTTTGATTCAATGAATTTTTCAAGCTCAGCAACAGTCATGTTGAAAACATGCAGTTAAATTGCTGATGAATCAGCTTGACAGATAGTAAAAATCAAGAAGAGATGAATTGATCTTTTCTCTTACATGAATAGTGACTCAGATGAGATGACATCTGAGCAGATTTAGAAACGTTCAATCAGAAAGAGAGAAAGACTTTCAATGATTGAAAGCATACAAAGAGTCTTCTCATTGCAAAGTCAACAACAGCTACAAATAACTTTATGATAAAACAATCTTTTCTACAAATTCTATAGTATAACATCAGAAAATTATTAAGAATTCAAGAATCATTTTTAATTGACAAAGAAATTCGCGAATTCAACATAGTAACTATACAGAAGTAAGATTGCAACAGCAATAATTCACAATCATTTAACTCAATACAAAACTTTTTTCATCTAGTGAAAAACTCGTCATCTCAATCAAGAACATGCATATACATTAATAAATGTTTAAAATTCAATTAATGAATAGTAGAAACAGCTGAGTCAAACATTTGCTTAATCAGAATATTAACTTGCAACGCAGATGATAAAATGCAGATGCTAAGACTTCTAAACATTTACAATTCATGCTCATTGTTTACTACATTCACAGAGAAATCTTTAATCATTTCTCATTTAAATGAATTACTCAAGAATGATTGTGAACAACTGATTGTAGAAGATTTCAATTTATATCATTCTCATTGAGAAAGATGAAGATGCTTCACTCATCATATGATGATTGATACTTTGCTAAACATCATTATAAACGTAAGACTAGAATTATTGCTGAAATCAGACATTATTACTTGCGAAGTTCATAATCAATTTACGATGATTGATTTAGTCTTTAACAGCGAGAAAATACAGTTCATGATATGCAAGTGCAAGATACAAATCAATCTGCATCAAAGATTGAATCATTTTTCAATCATCACAAAGTTATGTTTATAAACAATTTCAATGCAACTTTCAATTTGATAACTTTGAAAAAAATTGAATACAGAAGCATTGAATGCTTATCTGCAAATACATTTATCTTTGAAATGCTCTTTAAACAACAAGACTATGATGAATGACAAAGTGTGTAAGATTATCAAAGTATTACAGAAAATCATCAAGAAATTTATCTTCTTGACAAAATTATTAATTCAAGTAAAAGACTTTTGAAATCAAAGCTGCTTCAAAGTAGTAATGAAATCAAGATGACTGCAAATCATATGAAAAATACAAGATACATTAGAAGCGTGAAATGAATATCTGAAGCACAACAATCATAAAAACAAGATCGTTCAACAAATGAAATGTACACACTTCAGATCACAAATGCATGAGCTGAGTGAAGCACTCAAATCAATATAATGCTTTGCAAAATGAGTTAAAATTGAAAGTTAACTATCTAAAAAGCTTTCTCAGTTTTCATCATTAAAGCGAAGTAACATCAATCATATGATAATAACGTTTAAGAAAAAAATCAAGATACTGCAAGAAAAGTTCTTTTTCTCATCTTTTTAAATGAATGTCAATGACATTGCAAAGTCATTCATATCTCTAACAGTCTCATTTAATTCACGCATTACAAAAGATGAAGTGAAGCAAATAATCAAATAAGTAAAAGCAGACAAAGTAACAGATGCTTCAGATATTTCAAACAGAGTGCTTCAAGCGAATTTCACAGAACTAATCTCAGTACTGACGAGTTTATTCAACGCATGCATAATAATAATAATAATAATAATAATAAATTCATACATTCTTATGACATTGATTAAGTCAACTCATGAGAAATTCTATGCTATCTATATCGAGTGAACAAAACTCTCTGAGGTAGAAAATCACTCGCTGTTTATATGACTGCTTCACGCAGTTAAAACTATCATTATGAGACTATGTATCAAATTAGTTCGCGTTGATTGCATGTTAAAGAATGAGTGATTCAGTCACTTTAAATTGCTTCAGAAGCTTCGTTTTCATCATCATTCTTGCAGCTGCTTTGAGACTCTTCATGATAGTGATGATTATTCGATAGTTTGAGAAGTTGACGTCTCATAGCATTCTTGATCGTAGATGCAATCAGTTCAAGCAATGCATAAGTACATGTTTCATCATCTGATAATTTCAGTCGCAGTTGCATTGCACACTATCTGCGTCTGAAACATTTCTGAAGTGCAGATAAGCATTCAAATCTATGCGTTCAATTCTGATATGAGTGACAAGAGTGCTTTTGATCTTCTGAAGATTGTTTTGCATCTTTATTATCTTGTTGAACAAATGCAATCTTTGTGTCAAGATGATGTGAACATCTGCAATGTATTTTCTATATTTTTCTCATTGTTGCTTTCACTGACTTCTGTGATACTGCGCTATTGCAATGCTGTCACTAGTCAAAATCATTGCAGCGAAAGCTAATCACTTGCGTCTTGACTGTATTTTCGCGTCTTCTTGAATTGAATTGTTCAGAAGCATCACTTTCTTGATGACAAAAGAATGAAAGATGATGCAATTGACACTCATCAGATGAGCGCGTATCAGTTCACATGCTTGTCTGATTTTCTGCATATGATCATTGACTTAACTGCGTAACGTGATCTTGTCTTGCAGTATGTTCAGATGAACATGCAGCGAGCTTGTGTATGTTTCTGCTTTCAGAGTCTCGATGCTTACTCTTTTGAACATCTTTGCAACGTGACACAGAGTCTGATTCTGTAATGTTTCAAGTCTGCATTCTTTGTCTGACAGTTCTTTCTCTTTTTCTCGCTAATGTCAGACTGATGCTTCAAATGCAATTTCTGATCTTACTACTGTTAAGTATATCTGTCTTACTTTTGTGAAGATTGCTTCTCATGTGAAGACTTTAAGTCGACTAAGTGCTAGCATTCATGTGACGTGATTCGCTTCGATTTGACAAAGATGTGCATCTCATCATAATTTCATGTTCAGTTGTACTTTCAGAACTCGCACGTCTGATTTCAACTTAATAACTGAGCTTTCTATTTGTATGCTAGTCATCATGTCAAATTTCTTTGATTTTCTGATGAAGTGCGTAAGTTCATACTTTTCTAATGCAAATGTTGCGTCATGAGTGCAAGCTCATTTCATGCAAACATCATATGCTTTGCTCAGTGTTTTGCAGATTTTTTCAATGAATCTATTGTATGCTAGAATGTTAATGTCATTTACAAAGTCAAGCACTTTGATCTTAATTTTCAGTGCTTTGCACTTCTCAATCAAACTTGCGTTGAAGAATAGAAAGAGAATCAATGAGATGAGAAACTTCTGTGATATGTCTATGTTTATCTCGCGCATGTCACTCGTTTGCTTGTCGAATCTCAGTAATGTTTCTCGATTCTCAAGAAAGCTGCATGCTCATTCAACTATGTAGTCTGAAGTTCTTTTCATTTTCAGAGTATGCAGAAGTCTGACGTGCAAGACTCAATTGAATGCTTCAATGATGTTTAAACTTAGCATGAACGTTACGTATTTGATTTCACAGTCTCATATCATGTAAATCTAATCTACTAGTAGATTTAATGTTGAGATCATGAATCGCTTGTGTCTCGCTTTTATTTGAGCATCAGATAGCATGTGATGAGTCTCAGCTATATCACTCAGTCTTTTAATCATGATTGACTTCAAAGCTTTTTTCATGATATTAAGCAAAGCAATGAATTGATATGTCTTTGAATTAGTATAATCACTCTTCTTTGATTTGCATAGTACTATTGTTTGAGTCTTTTTGAACTGCTTTGAATGATATCTGTGTGTTACACATGCATTGAATAAACTCATCAGTATCAAGATCAGTTCTGCAAGATCTGTCTACAGCACTCTGTTTGAAATGTTTGAGATGTCTGATGCTTTGTCTGCTTTTATTCTTTTAATTGTCTATCTCACTTCATTTTCTGAAATGCGTAAGTCAAATGATACTGTCAAGAGTATAAATGAGTTTGCGATGTCATTGATGTTTATCTGAGAAAATGAAAGAAAGAATTTTTCTCGTAATATCTCGATTTTTTTCTTGAACGTTGTTATCATTTGATCAATGTCACTTCACTTCAATGACGAAAACTGAGAAAGTTTTTTAGATAGCTGACTTTCGATTCTGACTCATTTTGCGAAGCATCATATCGACTTAAGTGCGTCGCTCAGCTCATGCATTTGTGATCTGAAATGTGCGCGCTTCGCTTGTTAAATGATCTTGTTTTTATGATCATTGTGTTTCAGATATTCATTTCATGCATCTAATGTGCTCTGTATTTTTCATACAATTCGCAGTCATCTTGATTTCATTACTATCTCTGAGCAGTTTGAATTTCAGAAGTTCTTTGCTCAACTTGATGACTTTGTCAAAAGAATAAATTTCTCAATGATTTTCTGTAGCATCTTGATAACTTTGCACATTCTTTCGTTCATCATTGTCTTGCTGTTCAAAGAACGATTCGACGAAAGATGCATATGCAGATACGCGCTCAATGCTTCTGTGTTCATTTTCTTTCATAATCATCAAGTTGAAGACTGTACTGAAGTTGTTTGTAGACAAAGTTCTGTGACAATCAAAAGATGATTCGATTCTTAATGCAGATCGATGCGTATCTTGCACTTGCGTGTCATGAACTGTATTTTCTCGCTGCTAAAGACTAGATCAATAATTGTAAACTGATTGTAAGTCTTGCGAGTAATAATGTCTGATTTCAGCAATAATTTCAACTTAGTGTTAGTAATGATGTCAAGTAAACTGTTGATCGCTGCATGTTGAGTGAAGCATCTTCGTTTCTCTCAATGAGAGTGATGTAGATTGAAATCTCTCATGATCAATTGTTTGCAGTCGTCTTTGAGTAGCTCGCTCAAGCAAGAAATGATTGAAGATCTCTTTATAGATGTAAAGAACAGTGAACACGAATTGTAGACATTTATAAGTTGCAACGTCTGCGTTTTATCATCTGTGTTGTAAGTTAATATTCTGATCAAGCAGATGTTTGACTCAGCTGTTTCTATCATTCATTAATTGAGTCTTAAGCATTTGTTCACATATATGCATGTTCTTGACTGTGATGACGTGTTTTTCACTAGATAAAAGAAGTTGTAAGCTGAGTTAAATGATTAAATGTTGTTAATGTTGCAACTCTGCTTCTGTATGACTACGATGTTGAAATCACGAACTTCTCTGTTGATTAGAAATGATTTCTGAATTTTCAATGATTTTCTGATGTTGTACTGCAGTATTTGTAGAAAAGATTGTTTTATCATAAAGTTATTTGTAACTGTTGTTGACTCTGCGAAGAAAAGACTCTTTGAATGCTCTCAATCATTGAAAGTTTATCTCGTCTTCTGATTTGTCGTTTCTGACTCTGCTTGAGCAACGTCTCATCTGAGTCGCTACTTACACAAGAGAAACAATCAACGCGTCTCTTCTTGACTTCTATCATCTGTCATGTTGATTCATGAGCGACTAGACTGCGTGTTTTCAGCACAACTGTCGTTGAGCTCAATGAATTCATTGAACTGAGAGAGTTCATGAACTTCGAAGAGTTTGTTGAATTCGAAAAGTTTATTGAACTTGAAGAGTTCATTGAATCTGCAAAGCTTGAAGACAGTGAAGAGTTCAAGAATTATGAGAATGTGCAATTGTATTTAGACGCTTCTGAATATCTGAATGATCTGTTTCTATAAATTTCAAACGCTTGTTTCATCTGCTGTCATCATTTGAAACAGATGTGTCTTCAGAATTCGTGATTTTCGTTGCAGTTAGCACAACATCTTTTATTCAAAGATGTCACGCATTTCTTGATGTGATGTTCATCTGTGCACTTGACGCAGCGTTGATTCTTTCTGCAGAATCTGATTATGTGATCAAATTCTTGACATCTGAAGCATTGTGTGATGCAACAGTTCTTTTCGAACAGCTCACATACACATTCATGATATGTATTTAGCATACTCATGTTCATCAGTTGATTCATCATCGCTTCGATTGCTATCTTCACAATGAGCGATGAATGAGTCTTTTCGCTCTCTGTTACTTTCTTGAGTCAAACTATTCTTAGAATCTTCAGATTCTCATGAAGTCTTGCGTTATTCTTTATCAGCTTTCTAATGACTTTCTTCTGATTGTTCATGTTGATTGTAATGCACATCTCATGTGTCAGCACTGCGAAGATTCATTGTAATATGTGCATCAAGTTCATAATTTCTTTTGCTCATTCTTGAGTCTTTTTCAGATTTGCTCATGCATCTGAACTGACTGCGTGAAGAAAGATGTCTTTGCTACTCAGCTTGCAAAGAAACATGATCAGATTTCATTGACTCGTTGACACGTCTGCTATTCTTTAAAAAATCTGCTTGATGATCTTCTTCTGCATCTTCTCTATTTCTTCTCTATCTACTATCTTTATCATGACTTCACGTTTCTTGCAAAGCGACAACAATCTCTCTTTGAGACGTTGCTCTCTTGTTGATAATTCTTCTCTTGTCATGTTTGCTCATGACATGATTTTCAATGAGAAACGCGTATTTCTCTGCATTTGTAACTGCTTGCTTAGCAGTTGAACTGATGTCTTCAGTTTCTGTACATTCTTCGTGATGAATGCGTTCTGAATCATGTGATGTTTTTCTTCTGAATCGAGTCAAAGACAATGCATCAGCTCTCATGTTATTTCTTTTTACAAGTAATCTTTGCTCATCTCTTTCTTTAACGTTGATGTCTTTATTAGTAGATCAATAATGTTAGCTATCTTCTCTTCATCATTGCGTGAACGTTGCAACTTCACGTCGCTGTTTTCTTGTGACATGTCAACATCACTTGCAATCATCTTTAAACTTGCATTGCTGCAACTTGTGCAATTCATCGTCGTTTGATCATTCTTTAGATTCACTCTGTCTTGCATGTAATGCTCTTTTTCAAGATTTGTTGTGCATGTGTTGTGATTGTTGTTTAAATCTGATTCAAACATACACATGCATAATAATTGTAATTGTAATTGTAATTGTAATTCATACACTCTTGTGACATTGATTTAGACTCAACTCATGAGAAACTCTATGCTATTTATATTGAGTGAACAAAACTCTCTGAGAAAGAAAATCACTCATCATCTATATGATTGCTTCACGCAGTCGAAACAATGAGATTGACACTATGTTATCAAGTAATGAATCTATAACTTCTATTCAGCATGTGATGCTTGAGTAAACTCTTAATGAAAGTGTCTGTGCTGTTTGATTATGACACATTGTCTTTGCTCTGCTTTTCATTGATGATATTCTATACAACAATGTTTCGATTTGATCTTCAATTCAAAGACGAAAGACATTTTCTTTGCATTCGTGATGCTCATGATTGTAACGTACATAAAGCTGTGTTCTCTTACTCAATGATTGTCATTCATTGAGCAGAGAAATATGTAATGAAAGAGAGATGTACATGATGAGAAGATAGAGTGTGATTGTACTGAGTAACTCTTTTCTTCTCTTGATTTGACTTATGTCACGTAAACGTTGAATGAATTGTTAGTATAAACGTGCGATCGCAATCATTCAATGTTTGACTCTGATCAATGAAAGAGAATGCGTTCTGATCGTTCTCTTGAGCTCTCAATTTTCCACGTAAATAGATGAATGACTTGACGTCAAGTAAAGAAGATGAGCTCAAGCTCTCTCAGTATATCAGCGTGATCAATGAGTCACTACTTCTTCAAGCACTGTAATCACGTCTTTCAATACTTGAGATGACTATTCTATCTGATATCTTTTCATCAATTACTCAATGACATTATTGATGTGATGAAGACGTTTCGATATCAACGCAGTCGACGAGTCGCAAATTCTTTGATCACTTGTAGTCACAACTTGCAGACTCTTCATCTGAGTTGTTCTTTTCACTAGTAGTATCTTTTCATCTCTTACTGACATCGACATGTCATTAATCTTCTTCGTAGATCAATTGTGACTGTTAGAGAAAGTGTTGTCACATAAGTGAAAACTTTGCATGATGACTTTTCTGATCACGCAACGTTTTAACATCATTCAAACTGCGTTGAATTAAGATCTTTTGACTCTTTTGACTTCTATTCAAACACAGAATAAAATCAAAAGATTCGTAGTCAACATCACGTACAGATGAATCTCATTGTCAATTACACATGCATAATACATAAATATCATTTGAAACAGTTTAAAAAGACTCAGACAATAATACTATGCAAATTAAAGAAAAACAACTATATTGATTCAAAAATGTATTGACTCATTGCTTTACTTAATATCATGAACAAAGCTTTAAAGTCAATTATGATCAAAAGATTAAATGATATAATCAAGACTTATTGCATGCTATTTAATGCTCAAATGAGAGCAAGATGTAAGTAATTCATGATCTTAATGTTAAATTTACTGATAAATTAAGTTCACACAGTATGAGATTGCAAAATTAAATATGTAGCGTTCATGCTAAGTTTAAACATCATTAAAGTGTTTAAATGAGTTTTACACATCAGACTTCTGCATATGCTGAAGATGAAAAGAACATTAAGTTACATAATTGAATGAACACATAGCTTTCTAAAAGATCAAGAAACATCATTAATATTTGATGAATAAATGAGTGATATACGTAAGATAAATGCAAACATATTGCAAAGATTTCTCATTTCATTGATTCTCTTTCTATTCTTCAACGTAAGTTTAATTGAAAAATGCAAAGCATTGAAAATTAAAATCAAAGTGCTTGACTTCATAAATGATATTAATATTCTAGTTTACGATAAATTCATTGAAGAAATTTGCAGAACATTGAGCAAAGCACATTATGTCTGCATGAAATGAGTTTGCACTTATGACGTAACATTTGCATCAGAAAAGTATGAATTTACACATTTCACTAGAAAATCGAAGAGATTCGACATGATGATTAGCATATAAATAGAAAGCTCAGTTATTAAATCAAAATCAAACATATAAATTTTAGAAGTGCAACTAAACATGAAACTGCAATGAGATGTGCATCTTTGACAAATAAAGATGAATCACGTCACAAGAATGCTGACACTTAGTCATCTTGAAGTCTTTACATGAAAAGCTATCTTCACAAAAGTAAAACAAGTATACTCAGCAGTAGTGAGATCAGAAATTGCATTTGAAGCATCAGTTTAACATCAACATAACAAGAAAAATGAGTTGTTGAGCAAAAAATGCAAATTAGAAACACTTCAGAATCAAATTCTGCATCATGTAGCAAAAGCATTTAAAAGAGTAAGCATCAAAATTCTAAAGACAAAAACATATATAAACTCGTTATATATTCATTTGAACATGTTACAAAACAAGATCATGTTACATAGTTGAGTCAATGATTGAATGTAAGAGATCAGACAAGCATGCAAATTAATACATGTTCATTTGACGAGAGTTAATTACATCATTTCTTACTTATTCATCATCAAGAAAATAGTACTTCTGAATGTTTTCATTCAAAAAGATGTAAAGATACAGTTAAGATGCAGATGATGCACTCTCTTCTTCACAATGATTTCAACAAGCAATAACATTGCAATAGCGCAGTATCACAAAGATCAATGAAATCAACAATAAGAAAAGTACAAAGAATGTGTTGCAAATATTAATGCAATTTCAGCACAAAGATTGCATCTGAGTAATAAAATGATAAAGATGCATGATGATTTCAGAAAGCAGAAAACACTCTTGCAATGTATATCAGAATTGAATGCATAGATCTGAATGTTTATCTGCATTCTAAAAATGTTTCAGACATGAATAGTTCATGATGTGACTGCAAATAAAGTTATTAGACAATGAAACATGTATTCATGCACTGCTTGAACTGATTGCATCTGCGATCAAGAATGTTACAAGATGCTGATTTCTTGATTTTTTTTTTCCCTTCATTAAGTGCATGCAGTCTATGACTATGACACTGTTTAGACGCTGTGCATATGTTAGATTACATGTATCTTGATCAAAGTCGCTGCTTTATATCTTCTCATTGATTAATCACATCGATAGTTTGCTGATTTCTTGAACTATTGAATAATCATCATCATTACGAAAAGTCTTAAAGCAGTAGCAAAAATGATGATGAAAATAAAGTTCTTAAAGCAATTTAAAATGACTAAAACACTCATTCTTTAACATGCAATCAACATGAACAAATTTGATACATAGTTTCAAAACTCATTGTTTCAACTGTGTGAAGCAGTCATATAAACTGCGAGTGATTTTCTACTTCAGAGAGTTTTATTCACTCAATAAAAATAGCAAAAAGTTTCTCATGAGTTAATTTGATTGATGTCATAAAAATGTATGAATTTATTATTATTATTAATTGAGAAGATTACTTCTTTATTTGAAAGTCTTTTTATCTTCTGAATAATTGTGAGTAAACATTCAATGAATATCATCTCATCAACTTTGTTGTCAAAGAATTACATGTACTGTCATATGTAATATTTCAATGTTAATATCAAGAACTTTATGTTATGAATCTGCATAGAGTGAATCATATGAGTGTATTCTAACTAGAAGTTCAAAGCTAAAGAAGAAAGAAGATGCAACACGTCGTGAGTTTTACTCATGAAGACACGCTAGATTGCTAGCGTGTCAACATCAGCTCTATACTAGTTTATAATAGTCTGACATGATCTATGTTAGACTAACTTGAAGTGCATGATCACAACATTACTTCTCTTCTTCATTTAGCAATGTTCTCATTGCTGCAGTTCAATCAATCTTTCTTAAGTTGATTTTTATCTTGACTTGTTCAAATATCGTTCATGAAAGTTATTTACAATCTTCAAGCATTCTTCAAATTCACTTTCATCGACGTTGTATCAATGTAGATCAACGTCGTATTTTTTTCAATTAACACGATATTGTAGTCATTTATCTCGTTCGTAGTGTCTGAAGTTCAGTATGTTCTTCATCTTTCATTCATCTTCATCGTCAATCACTATAAAGTCAAACAATTCATTTTGTTGTTCATTCAGCGAGTTTTTTGAATCTAGTTGCAGCAGATTTGATGCAAACTCTGAATGTATCTTCATAGTCAATGATAGTTTCAGTTGATAAGCATGTTTAATCTTAATCAGAATCTTGAAGAGTTCTAGCATCTTATCGTTTAGCTTCTTTGATGATCGTGAGATCATTATGTTTCTAGAATTCAGAAACATCATGTCATTTATCTTGTAAATCATTTTCTTTTGATGCTTGTCAATCTGTTTCTTCATTGTGACTCTGACTCTTGTCAAGACTTGCTTGATCAATGCTAGTGATCATTTCATGTGTTCAAATATATTCTTTGCTTTGTCTGCTTCGATTCTAGCTTGAGTGATCTCATATTCAATTGAGTTTGAATTGAAGCTCATATGAGAGTGAAAGTTCTTATTCAGAAAGAACATTGACTGTTCAATTGACAACGAAATAGCATTGTTATCAACGAATTTAATCATGAATAATCAGACGAATCAATTATCTTGCATATATGAGCAGTAGCTTCGTAGATATTATTCTACATTCTGATTCACTCTTTCTGTCTGATCATCAATCTGAGAATGATAATCAATGAATAGTTTCACCTTGATGTTTAGTCTCAGACATAAAGACTTTCAGACAATCGATATGAATTGTGAATCACGATCGAACATTATTAATCTTGATAGTTCATGAGTTCTGAAGATTCATATCAACAGTAGCTTAACTGTTTGTTCTACGAAGATTTCTTCGTCATCTGATTAACACAATATATAGTGTCGTTTCTTAGACAATCGATCTATGACTGTCAGAATCACGTTGCTTTCATCACTTTCTGATAGATTGATAATGAAGTTTAATGATATGTTTTGTCATCATTGCTTGAGTATGAGCAATGACTTCAGCAGTTCATTGATTCAATCTCTCGATGCTTTTGATCTACGATAAACGTAACAGTTTCAAATGTAACGCTTGATCATCATTCTCATCTTCGATCAGCAATATGATCATTTCAGCAAGTTCAACGTTCAATTCATGTCAGAATGATCATTGATTGAAAGATCATGTGCTTTTCTTATCAATAAAATGATTATTGAATGAGAAATTCATAGTCTATCATCTTTTCAGAGTACTTCATCAAGTACTTTGCAATTGTCTAGATTAATATCTTGACAAGTTTTTCTATTCTGTTTCATGACTATTTGAATATCAAAGCACAGTTAATTCATTTGATTTTTGACTATAATCTGATTCTGAATAGAAATTATCTCTTCAATTGAATTTTGATTAGCTTTTGATTCAAGTTTCGAATCTGAGTCAGATCTTGATCAGCTTTCTGATCATCTTTTATTGACTGAAGTTCAAATCTGTCTTCTGACAATAGCATTTGATGCTGATATAGCTTATGATCATTGTTTGCTTCAACTGACTTGACGTCTGACATTCTGATCAGTACGTTGACTTTCAGATTCTGTTTTCCCGACTGATATATGATCTTGAAGTTATATTCAGATTGTTAGGGGCCGGCCTAGAGCGAGTCATAGGGGTGTCATTTAACTAATAGATAAATACTAAGGAAGGAAAGTATCTACAGGAAAGAACTCGGTTCTTATATGTGTGTTCCTCAGCCCTGTGCTAGGCCCGATTGGGTTGGCGCCTTACACATATGATGCAGGGTTCCAATGATATCACCTCTAGGTCAGGTTCCCGCTAGGCCCGATTAGGATGGAACCAGGCGAAGGCTAGGCGAAGGATAGGCGAAGGCTAGAATCGTAACACAGATAACTTCTCAGCTCATTTAGCTTGTCATTTGATCAGTTCTTTGATGATCATGAAGTACTTCAAATTCAGATGATCGATGAAAATCTTAATCAAAATATTCATACATTTCAATTTGAGACATCAGTGCTTCAAGCAGCGAATGATGATTAGCAGTTTCTTGTCATAAATCTCGTAGTTGCATTCTGCGAAAATCATGTTCTTGCTATAGAAGATCATTGAATGTAGAATGTCTTCATCATCATATTGAGACAATACTTCGTCGTTGACATAGTTCAAGAAGTCAGTTTTCAGAATAACTTCTCTGATCAAGTCAAAATGCTTCAGAATGAGAACTGTCATTACTTGTTGCTTCAGTTCTTCAAAGATCATCTGACAGATCTCTGTTCATTCAAAGAAATAATCTTTTCAAGTCAGCTTTATCATGAATCAAGTGATCTTTGAAAAGTTCTTTATGAATCGTTGATAAAAATTGCAGAAGTCAATGAAGATCTGCACGTAAGTCAACGATTGAGACACTTTTCAGTCTTGAATCACATCTACTTTTCAAGAATTTATTCGCAGATCATTGATGAATATCAGTAGTTCAAGAAATGAGATTTTCTGAATCTTGAATTCGCACTTGTCAATGTTTATCTGTAGATCGACTTCACGAAGCTTCTTTAGCACTTCTTTCACATGAATTCTATGTTTTTTCAATATCTTACTGTAGATGAGAATATCATTCAAGTATGTCTGACAGAATTTATGCAGACAGTTGAACAACACATCATTGATATAGTGCTGAAAGAAAGCAGATTCATTGATCAATTCAAAAAGCATTACTCTATACTTGTAAATGTTGAAGAAAGTAACAAAAGTAGTTAAATCTTCGCTTTCTGAACTCATGCGCAGTTTATTGAACGTGATAATAATGTTGAATCAAGTCAGATACTTACTGTCTTGAATTCAAGCTAGTACTTCGTCTATTAAGAGTATTAAATAACGATTTCTTTTGATCAGAGCATTCAGTTTTTGATAGTTCATACAAAAGTGAAGACTGTCATCTTTCTTTACAACAAACAGTATTGACGAAGCAAAAGAAGCTTTGCTGAGTGTGATGAACTTTTTCTTCAAATTCTCTTCTAGATACTCTTTGATCTTCTGCAACTTGTAGCTCGACATGAAATATAATTGACTTTTAAAGAATTGATTCTCTTTTTTTAATTCAATCTTATGATTGTATGATCAATGCAAGAGCAACTGCGTTATCTTTTCTCTATCAAAAACATTCAGAAAGTCATGATAAATTATTAAAAGCTTCTTTTTCAGTTCATTTAATGACATGACAGAGATCATTTCATTCAGTTTCGCGAAATCTTCGACTGAGCTAAGCGCTTTGTTGATTTTATTAATGATCAAGAAGAAGATCTTGATCTTCTTATTCTTGACTAGAGTTTAATATGCAGCGACTTTAATCATGATAATATTGATGAGTCTTTTTGTCTCAGTTGACTGAAAGAAACAAAGTTGATCAAGATCAACTTGAATGCTTTGCTTTGTTATGAAAGCAAATTCAATAAATCGAGCAGATTTAATGAATCTATTCACTGATTTTTGATTCATGAGTCTCTTCAAGATGATTGTTGATGTAACAATCAAGTTCAAGTTCTTTCATTTCATTTTGCAGATCTTGTTTGATTCAGATCTGTAAAATGCTGATTGACTGCTTGCTTTCAAAACAACAGATTTCAATGTTTGAATCTTCAATGATGATATTAATCGATCATTTGCAAAATCTATCAACATTTGATTTCTTTTTAATCAGAAATTTTCAATGATTATCTTGTGCTGATTTAAACAAGTTATTAATAGAGACATCATTTCATTCTTGTGTTCTTGTATCATGATCAATGTATACAGAGCATGTGTAATCAACTTTCAATCAGAAGTTTCATCATACAATTAAATCAACTTTGATTTTGACAGCGATATTGACTGAATATCAAAGCATTCACATAGCTCTGACATCAAAGATTCATTAATGAAAGTCATGTTAGTGACTTCAGTATCTATCAGAGCAAAGAATCTGAATATTTTTTCTAGACTATTCAAAATGACATCAACAGTGAACGACTTGAAATGTCAGAATCGTGCCTAGATGATACAATCAATGAAGATCAGAATTGATAGTGCTTGATCTTTAGAGGTAGCTATAACTGAATATTAAGAATACAGAAGAAGGTTGGTACAAAAGCTTCTATTTATGTAATGTTCAGAGACTGCGCTAGGCTCGAAAGGAATGTGTTTGTGACACGAGAAGAATGTGATGTAGGTGAACAAGATGTTGGTGAAAGAAAAGAGTGTTGAGGAAGAAAAAGAGTGTTGAAGCATATCTGAGTCATATCTGAGCCAAATCTGACTAGCTCGCTGATTAGCCCTAATCATTACGCAGAGAACTCGCTAGCGTTCACTGCGAATTGATTAGAGCTTCAGCCTTGTTCAGCCTTGGTACGCTCGTAACATGAAATCAAATGAATCATCAGACATGCTGATGAAGCAAGATATGAGTATATTGCTCTCAGTTACTACTTTGATGAAAACAGATCATTTTTTGAATTCACTGCAATTTCGTGCATCTGAACTGATTCAAGACAGTTGTGTGTTTTATGTTCTGACTTCTTGCATTTGAAGCAAAGTTCTTTTTTAAACAACTTCTTTTTAGCAGAATCAACGTTCAATATTCTAAGTTTCTTTCATGCAGAGATTGAAGCTGAGATCGCAGTCGTGATCATCATTGAGATGCTAGTGATAAAGCGAGCAACTTAAGTCATTGATGTCTTGAGAGCTGATCAAGCATTCAATTTCGTCAATCAAACGTTGACTTGCATGCAAATGTTGATGAATTCGTTCAAATTCATAGTTTGTTCATTGATCATGACTCGCTGAAGATCTGAGTTAATCTTATGCTGAAGATCATCTAGTAGAGTTTCGTTATTGTACTCTAGTTTCGCACTAAGTCTCTGAAATTTCATTCAAATTTCATGAAAGAAGATCTTGTTTTAATACAGCTTCAAGAACTGTTGTTGAGTTGTATGATGTTGATTGAAGTTGTTGTACATCTTATTTATGATCGACAGTATCTCTTCTGCTTCAAGAAACGAGTTCGTGATTGTATCTTTCATTCTGAGTGCTATGTGTTTGATCGTCATTTCACTGACTCAACTTTTCACATATGCAATCTTCATTTCTTTGATAGAAAAATGATTCTTGTTCATCTTCAGCTTGTTTCGCATTCAAGACAATCAATTATTTACATTCTGCTTCGAATCTTCAAACAAAGACGAGTCAGATAGCTTGATTGACTTTGAGAATTGATCTTTCGAAATCGAAGTGCTTAGTCAACTTGATGTCACTTTTAAATGATGTATAATCATGTTCTTTTTCTTCATCTCTTTCTGTAAATGTGTTTCAACAGCATTCAACATTGTCTGCGTAGCTTTCAACTTGATGTTGATAGCTTTCAATTTGATGTTGATCTTGTTGATGTCATTCAACATTTGAATCATGTCATTGTGAATCTTGATTTTAATGTTATGCTGTTGACATATGTACTTGATAAACGCAACGAGATTATCTGCTTCATGAGTGCTTATTCAAGCATTCAGTTCAGTGCTGATGCTGATCTTGATCATTTTGTGATTGAAAAACAATGCATTTGTGTTCTTTTCTTCTGTATTCAACGACGCATTCGTGCCTTCTTCTTCTGATGCTGTTTAATTCTGTAATAGAAGTGATTCTCTTTCAGCATTTCGAAGTTTGTAGCAAGCAATGCTCATTGATTCTGATTCTAATTCTGTGCTTCTAGTCATTGTGTGAGTAGAAAATTGCTGATCGAGATTCAACTGAAATTTCTGGTTTCAGTTCTAAAACAACATGTTCATGTTCTTCTGTTCTTCTGTTCTGACGACGAGCTCAGTAAAGAGTTAATTTAAAGCAACATGTTTATGTTCTTCTGTTCTGTTCTAGAAATTTCTTGATTTCTAATGAGTCTTTTGAGCTCGATTTTCAAGTTTCAATTCTGATTCAAGTTTAAGTGATGTAACTTGTTTTTATATCGTTTACACGTCAATAGCAAGGTTGATGAGCTTTGAACTAATGTTATGAGTCTGCATAAAGCGAATCATATGAGTGTATTCTAACTAGAAGTTCAAAGCTGAAGAAGAAAGAAGATGCAACACGTCGTGAATTTTACTCACGAAGGCACGCTAGGTCGCTAGCGTGTCAACATCAGCTTTATACTAGTCTATGATAGTCTGACATGATCTATGTTAGACTAACTTGAAGTGCATGATTGCAACACTTTAAATTCAATCTTCATCATTTTAATTCAGCTCAAATCTGACTCAGATCTTGTTTAAATCTGACTCAGACATCTTGTTTAAATTTGATTTAAATGTGATTCAGATGTATTTTAATTTTGCTGTACATCATTATATTAAACTGCATTTCATCTTTCTTTTACTCAAATTTGACTTAAATCTTGTTTAAATCTGATTCAGATATTTCATTTAAATCTGACTTAAATATGATTTAAATGTGTTTCAATTCTTTATACATCATCACATTAAAATAAGTCAGCGATGAAACTTATCTGTATGCAATGCTGATTACAAATCTACTGTTTAGCTACAGTAAAGTCTAAAGATTATCATAAGTTTGAATGACATTGAAGCGCTGCGTGATGATGAAGCGCTGTGCATTGATTGCATGCAGAGTTTTCGCGATTACGCAGACTTTAATAATCTCAATGCGCATGCTATAAACAATCTGCATGCAGATGAGAAAGTCAAATAGAACGCAGAACTATGAGAAAAATCGCTTATGAAAATCATTCGATTCAGTATCTTGTTGTTGCAATGACAAGAACTGAAACAAAACATTCTTGTGTTTAATCTGTTGAGAATAATTAGCAAAAAGAACTTGAATTATGAACATTCTTTAAATTTACATGCTAACTACATATAAATCTTGTTAAGACTGCATGTCTGTTACTACGACATAAACAACTCACAAGACTCATTAAGTTCAACATGAGCAAACTTGAAAGTCTCATTAATATCGTTTAACAGACGTTCAGATATAGATATTCTATACATAAGTGATACATTGACGAGAAGACTTCATTAAGAGAAGAGAAACACAAGCGAATTAATAAAGAATGATTGAACTATGCTGTCTGATTAAAAGTGTAACATATGAACATTTCTGCAAGATACAATCGATCTGCATGAGAAAAATCTCTACAGATAACGCAAAACAGATGAGTTGCACATTTAACAAGTGAAGTGAGTATCTGCAAGACATGATATACAATGATGATGACTGTTGATCTTAAGAATCTTATTTCTTCACTGAATTCTGACTCTTGAATGTTTTGATGATAGAATCAATCTCTAGTTGAAAACATCATTTGTATAGCTTGAGAAAACAGTAGCGTATATCAATGTGATTAAAGAAGAAATCAACTGTGATATGCATATGTATTGCAGATGAAACATCTGCAATTCATGCTTAAGAAGTAAACTGTTAAAATCTGAGCAGTGAGAAATCTTATTTGTCTTGAACTGTGAATCTGTCACAAGAAAACTCTTTGAGTAATTTCTTGAGTCTAAGAAAGAAATCAGCATAGAGATCATGCTTTATGTATGTTGCATGCAACGTATACAACATATTTTCAATAAATATACTGAAATGTCTTCATTACATCGACAGTGTTATCAAGTAATTGATGAAAAGATATTAAATAGAATAGTTAATCTCAGTCTGAGAGTCATGATTACAATGCTTGAAGAAGTAGTGACTCGTCGATCATGCTGATATATTGAGAGAGCTTGAACTCATCTTTTTTACTTGACATCAAGTCATATATCTATCTACGTGAAAAATTGAGAGCGCAGAAGAATGATCAGAATGCATTCTTCTTTATTGATCAGAGTCAAATCATCTAACAATTGCAATTGCATATTTATACTAACAATTCATTCAACGTTTACGTGACACAAGTCAAATCAAAAGAAGAAAAAAATTATTCAATACAATCACACTTTATCTTCTCATTATGTGCATCTCTCTTTCATTATATATTTCTCTGCTCAATGAATGACAATCATTGAGCGAGAGAACACAGCTATTGACTACAATTATAAGCATCATGAATGCAAAGAAAACATCTTTGTCTTTGTATCAAGAATTGAATCAAAACATCATTTGTAAAGAATACTATTTATGAAGAGCAAAGCAAGAATGATGTGACATAATCAAACAGCACAAACACTCTCATCAAGAGTTTACTAAAGCATCATGCGCTGAATAGAAGCTATAGATTCAAACATGATACATAGTCTCAAAACTTACTGTCTCGACGACGTCAAAGTTGTTGTATAGTCAACGAGTGATTTTATTTCTCAGAGAGTTTTGTTTATTCATATAAATAGCATAGTTTCTCTCATGAGTTGAATTTAAATCAATGTCACAAGAATGTATGAATTCAAATCAAATCAAATCAAATCAAATCAAATCACATTAAAATGCATTTCATTTCATTTCATCTTTCAGATTTTACTAAAATCTGACTTAGACATTTTACTTAAATTTAACTCAAATGTAGCTCAGATTTATTTCAGTTTCATTTGTGCTTCATTATATTAAAATGCATTCACATCAATTCTTGTTTCATTTCAATCTTCATTTTTGATTCTTTCTTATTTTATCTTGTTTCTTCTCATCATCTTGCAGAAACTCAGTCTTGAAGAGAAAAGTTACTGTCATGATGTCAGATCATTAATTCAGTTTAAAACATAAATTGTTGATATTTTAAATAATTTCAATTTATTGAATTTGTTTTGCAGTTCAATGAATCAAGTCATCAATTTAATCATTATTATTTTAATTTAGTTTCAGCAATTCTGTTTTAATCATTTCAGTCATATGCATGAACTTTTGCAATCTTAAGTCAATAAAACTACTGTTTAATCTTGATTCTGCTTAATTCATGTATATAAAAGTTGAACTTTTATTCTTTTCTTTCATTTTTGTCTTTCATCTTGTACATTATTTAATGTATTGTCTTGTATTTAAATTTTATCAAAGTAATAATAATATCAGTCTTTTATATTGATAATATCTTTAGTTTAACTCAGTTTCTGACATTTACTCGCTCATCTACTTGTTCATTTACTCGCTCATTTACTCACTCATTTACTCACTCATTTACTTGCTCATTTACTCGCTCATCTACTCGCTCACTTAAATTTTCTACCGAATTTTCTATTGAATTTCTCATTGAATTTTCCATCGAATTCTCTATCAAACGCTTTATCGAATTTCTTATCGAATTTCTCATTGAATTTTCTATCAAATTTCTCATCAAATTCATTTTATTAAATTCTTTATCAAACTTCTGATTAAACTTTCTATTAAACGCTTTATCAAATGCATTAATTGAGTACATAAAACATGTTAAACAGTGCTTTAAACAATGCTTTCTACCTAACTTTCTATTTATTCATCATTCTACATGCTCAGCTATTTATTCAATAATTTTCACTTCAAGCTTTATAAAGCTGATGTTAGAAAGTTTGAAGTTTCATTTTTTTTCTTTCTTCATAGTTTCTACTTTCTAGAACAACAACAATCAAAATATCAATATGCTCAGTTATTAATTCAACTATCTGTTATAAGTTTGTATAAAGCAAATCATATGAGTGTATTTTAACTAGAAGTTCAAAGCTGAAGAAGAAAGAAGATGCAACACATCATGAGTTTTACTTACGAAGACACGCTAGATCGCTAGCATGTCAACATCAGTTCTATACTAGTTTATGATAGCTTGACATAATTTATGTTAAACTAACTTGAAGTATACGCTTGCAACATTATTTTCTCTCTTCATTTAGTAATGTTTTTATTGCTGCAGTTCAATTAATCTTTCTTAAGTCAATTTCTATCTTAACTTGTTTGAATATCATTTATGAAAGTCATTTATGATCTTCAAGCATTCTTTGAATTCACTTTCATTGATGTTATATCAATGTAAATCAACATCATATTCTTTTCAATTGACATGATATTGTAGTCATTTATCTCGTTCATAGTGTCTGAAGTTCAGTATATTCTTCACTTCTCATTCATCTTCATCGTCAATCATTATAAAATCAGATAATTCATTTTGTTGTTTATTTAAGAAATTCATTGAATCTAGTTGCAGCAGATTTGATGCAAACTTTAAATGTATTTTCATAGTCAATGATAATTTCAGTTGATAAGCATGTTCAATCTCAATCAGAATCTTGAAGAATTTTAGCATTTTATCATTTAACTTCTTTGATGATCATAAGATCATTATGTTTCTAGAATTCAGAAACATCATGTCATTTATCTTGTAAATCATTTTCTTTCAATGCTTGACAATCTGTTTCTTCATTGTAACTCTGACTTTTGCTAAAACTTGCTTAATTAATGTTAATGATCATTTCATGTGTTCAAATATATTCTTCGCTTTGTCTGCTTCAATTTTAGCTCAAGTGATCTCATATTCAATTGAATTCAAATTGAAGCTCATATAAGAATGAAAGCTTTTATTCAGAAAAAACGTTGACTGTTCAATTGATGATGAAATAGCATTGTTATCAATGAATTTAATCATGAATAATCAGATAAATCAATCATCTTGCATATATAAGTTGTAGCTTCATAGATATTATTCTACATTCTGATTCACTCTTTCTGTCTGATCATTAATTTGAAAATAATAATTAATGAATAGTTTTATCTTGATGTTTAGTCTCAGACATAAAGACTTTCAGACAATTGATATAAATTGTAAATCATGATCAAATACTATTAATCTTGATAGTTCATAAGTTCATGAATTCTGAAAATTTATATTAACAGTAGCTTGACTGTGTATTCTGCGAAGATTTCTTCATCATCTGATCAACATGATATATAATGTTGTTTCTTAAACAATTAATTTATGACTGTCAGAATCGCGTTGTTTTCATCACTTTCTGATAAATCAATAATGAAGTTTAATGATATGTTCTGTCATTACTGCTCAAGTATGAGCAATAATTTCAGCAGTTCATTGATTTGATCTTTTGATGCTTTTAATCTATGATAAACATAACAGTTTTAAATGTAATGCTTGATTATCATTCTCATCTTCAATCAGCAATATGATCATCTCAGCAAGTTCAACTTTCAATTCATGTCAAAGTGATCATTAATCAAAAGATCATGTGCTTTTCTTATCAATTGAATAATCATTGACTGAGAAACTCATAGTCTATCATCTTTTCAAAGTACTTCATCAAGTACTTTGCAATTGTTTAAATCAATATCTTGACAAGTTCTTCTGTTCTGTTTCATGATTATTTAAATATTGAAGCATAGTTGATTCGTTCAATTTTTGACTATAATTTGATTCTAAATAGAAATTATTTCTTTGATTAAATCTTTATTAACGTTTGATTCTTGTTTTGAATCTGAGTCAGATCTTAATCAACTTTCTGATCATCTTCTTGATTAGCTTCTATTGACTGCAGCTTAAATTTGTCTTTTGACAATAGCATCTGATGCTGATATAACTTTCAATTATCATTTGTCTTAACTGACTTGATGTCTGACATTCTGATCAGCACGTCAACTTTCAAATTCTGTTTTTTCAACTGATATATGATCTTGAAGTTATATTTAAATAACTTCTCAACTCATTTAGCTTGTCATCTAATCAGTTCTTCAATGATCATGAAGTACTTTAAATTCAAATGATTGATGAAGATCTTAATTGAAATATTTGTACATTTCAATTTAAAACATTAATGTTTCAAACAGCAAATAATGATCAATAATTCTTTGTCATAAATTTCGTAGTTACATTTTGCAAGAATCATGTTCTTGCTATAAAAGATCATTGAATATAAAATGTCTTCATCATTATATTAAAACAATACTTCATCATTCACATAGTTTGAAAAGTTCATTTTCAGAATAACTTCTCTGATTGACTCAAAATGCTTCAGAATAAAGACTATCATCATTTGTTGCTTTAATTCTTCAAAGATTATCTGACAAATCTTTATTCATTCAAAGAAGTGATTTTTTTGAATCAGCTTTATCATGAGTTAAATGATTTTTAAGAAATTCTTTATGAATTATTAATAGAAATTGCAGAAGTCAATGAAGATCTGCATATGAATCAACAATCGTGACACTTTTCAGCTTCAAATCACATCTACTTTTTGAAAGTTCATTCACAGATTATTGAGAAATATCAGCAGTTTAAGAAATGAGATTTTCTGAATCTTGAATTTGCACTTGTTAATGTCTATTTGCAGATCAGCTTCATGAAGCTTGTTTAAAACTTTTTTCACATAAGTTTTATATTCTTTCAGAATCTTACTGTAGAAGAGAATATCATTCAAATATGTTTAACAGAATTTGTGCAGACAGTTGAATAATACATCGTTGATATAGTGCTGAAAGAACGCAAGTTCATTGATTAATTCAAAGAGCATTACTTTATACTTGTAAACATTGAAGAAAGTAATGAAGATGATTAAATTCTCGCTTTCAATACTCATGCAAAGCTTATTAAACATGATGATAATGTTGAATCAAGTCAGATACTTACTGTCTTGAATTTAAGTGAATACTTCGTTTATCAAGAATATTGAATAATGATCTTTTTTAATCAGAGCATTCAGTTTTTGATAATTTACACAAAAGCGAAAATTATCATCTTTCTTTTCAATAAATAGTATTGATGATGCAAAGAAAGCTTTGCTGAATATAATAAACTTCTTCTTCAAGTTCTTTTTTAAATACTTCTTGATCTTCTGCAATTTGTAGCTCAATATGAAGTACAATTAACTTTTAAAAAGTTGATTCTCATCTTTTAATTCAATCTTGTGATCATATGATTGATGCAAGAGCAACTGCGTTGTCTTTTCTTTATTGAAAATATTTAGAAAATCATGATAAATTATTAAAAGCTTCTTCTTTAGTTCACTCAGTGACATGACAGAGATTACTTTATTTAGTTTCATGAAATCTTCAACTGAGTTAAGCACTTTGTTAATTTCACTAATGATCAAAAAAAAGATTTTGATCTTCTTATTCTTGACTAAAGTTTAATATACAATGACTTTAATCATAATAATATTGATGATCTTCTTTACTTCAGTTGATTAAAAGAGTTAAAGTTGATCAAGATCAACTTAAATGCTTTGCTTTGTTATGAGAATAGATTCAATGAATTGAGCAGATTCAATGAATTTATTCACTGACTTCTGATTTCATCTGCAATTTGTAAAGAGTGATAGAGACAGATTTTAGCGCTTTTAATGATTAATATCTTAAATATTCATTTAATCTCATGTTTTAAATTTGCGTCACTTTTAACTGATGCATATTCATAAAAGCGTCAACATTTCTAGAACTTCTAAGAGCGCAGTATGTTTATTTATCATTTGATTCAACAAATATGATCTTGACATTTGTAGCAATTAAAGTCACAATGTCGAATAATATCATTGAAGCTTATAATTCACTGTTATCTTTGCATGATCTTTCTTCGTTAGAATCATCATCAATAATTAAGCTGTCAACTGCGCAATTATTGTTAAAGGTCAGCATAAAGCGAGTCATATGAGTGTAATGTAATGAGTATATAAATGCTAAGAAAGAAAAGTATCTAGAAGAAAAGAGTCAACTATCTATATGACTCAGAAGAACATAAGCTAACTCTGAATAGAGTTGACTTCAAAACAAGTCTATGCTCTAGCGATGAGCGATCGACGATAGCTCTCAGAATAGTCATCAACATAGTCATCAACATAGTCATCAACATAGCTATCAACGAAGTTGCGTAGCTAGAATCGTAATATTACTTTCTTTCTTCAATGATTCATGTTCACATGAATGTATTTTCTTAGCTTTGTGTAGAATTGAAATGTCTATTGTAGCAGGCTCACTATGCAAGATAGAAGTGTCATTGAAGCAGGCTCACTAGTTGCACATGAACAAGTTGACAGATCGATTCACTGATAGATAAAGTAATGTGAGTAGATAGATCATTGCATTGACGAAAGATGTCATTGTAGCAGACTCACTAGTTGCATGTGAATGTATGATCAGATTCACTGATGAGTAGAATGATGAGAAGATAGATCATTGCATTGAGAATAGATGTCATTGAAGCAGACTCACTAGTTGCATGTGAACTGATAGACGAATCAATTCACAGATAAATAAAGTGATGAGAAGATTATTGCATTAATGATGTCATTGAAGCAGATTCACTGAGAGTTTGCTTCTCAAGATAGAGACTTCACGCAGTTCTATGACTAATCTCGTTTGATTGTTCAACAAATTCGAAGAATTTCTTGCAAATCTGAATGAATGATTAATTCGCTGATCTTTGACTCAGTTGAATGATTTCAATCATTTGTTTATACTCGCTGATCAGCGCACAAGTTCAAATCTTTTGTTTATTCTTTCTGAATCAGCTCATGAGAGAAGAAAGATGAGTGCTGCTGCACGAACGCAAGTCACTAGATCAAAGTCGATAGAGAATTGAAGAACTACTAGCAGAAGCACTCAAAGAAATCAATGCAAATTATTTCACTTCGCCTGTAATGAAGAAGCATTTATATAATGTTAGAGATCAGCATAGAGCGAGTTATATGAGTGTAATGTAACGAGTATATAAATGCTAAGAAAGAAAAGTATCTAGAAGGAAAGAATCGACTATTTATATGACTCAGAAGAACATAAGCTAACTTTAAATAGAGTTGATTTTGAAACAAGTTTATGCTCTAGCGACGAGTGATTGACGATAGCTCTCAGAATAGTCATCAACATAGTCATCAACATAATCATCAACATAGCTATCAACAAAGATGCGTAGCTAGAATCGTAACAATTATCATACATTGCAAACATAGCTTTAATGTCACACAGACTGCTTAAAGTGTTCAGTGTATCTTTTATTCTTTAGTAATTAATGTCATTATAAACGTCTTGATTATTTTTCTCAATATTGTCACTCTTTTCTTATTGTGCATTTGCATCACTTCTAACACTATGTTCTTTCATGACAGCATCTGCAACATAAGCGCTTGCGCATTCTTGAGTAAAATGTTCAAAGTGTTCAATCAGTGCGCTTGCATCACTATCAATATCATGTTTTCTCTTGTAAATACATGTGACAGAAGTGCTTTCACAGTATGAAGCAAAATATTCGCTTTGTTCGAATTATTTGATTATAGTGACTACTGTGCTTGAGTTCTATTCTTCTTTAATTTCTTTCTTTTTGCAAGTTATGTTCATGATGCTTTTCTTTCTCATCTTACACATGAAGCTTTCATATTTCTTCTTGTCGCTTAGAATCTTGTCTGTCTTGTCTGCTTTATATCATAAACGTTTATTCTTCTTCATGTTTAAAGCATTTCACAAGTCATCAAACTTTCATTCTCAGCTGATCTTAATCATTGTTGATTCAACATCATTCTGTTGTGCTATCATGAGTTCATATTCATCGCTTTGCAATATGATACGTGATTGATCTTTAGTTTGTGATGTAGAGTGAGATTTCTTGCTAAGAATTTGCTTCTTGCTGACTTGAACATCATCAGTCAATAATTCATTCTCTGTATTCAATTCAATCAATCTCTTCTACACAGAATCAATAATTGAAGATTTAGTTATGAGTTGTGATATTTACAACTTCATTCAATAACACTACATCAAAGACAAGCAACGTTAGTTTTGAAGATTGAAAGATGAAAATGCTTTCTGAACTCAAAAGTGTTTTTTTATGACTTGCGTTTGAATTGAGTTGCACGTTGTTTTCTAACTTGTATAATGAGAGATCATTGAGACAATCAATGTATACATTGAATACAGCTTGAATGTTCATAATTGCTTTGATATCATTATTATTAATCTGTTGCTTGATATGACATAGCAGAATCTTCAATATTAATTGTTGATGCTCGCGAGCTTGTTGATTTCATGTCACATTGACGCGCATTCATGTCACTGCATGTTGTCAAGTTCAGCTTTGCTTCAATCACTTTAGTCATTGATATATGCAAATGTTCACTTACTCTTCACATTCAATTTCTCAAACTTGTTTAATCTGTGCTCTTTTGATTCATATTCTTGTATACAATGAGTGATCATTGTCACTGCAATGAGAACGACATTAGTAGAAAGTGAATCAAAGAATATCTTCAAGTATTCTTGATATGCTATCTCATCTTTGACTTTGCAGTAAATCTTCTGAATCAATACATTTGTTATGATTCTTGCACAGAATCTGTCTTAAGAAGTCTTTTCACATTAAACGATGTTGCAATCTTTGATTAGTATATATCTTTTCACATGCAAAGTCATCATTATTTAGCAGACTTTTTGTTAAATTCTTTCGCTTTTTTCTTGTGAATTGCTTCTGTCAATCATATTCACTTTCAACTATGATTTGTACTCGACTCAGTACACTAAATTATTACGTCTCAAAGATGTCATACATTTATCTATTATGAGTCTTATTCGTAACGAAAGATCTAAGCATATTATCTTTTGAGTCTCTCTTGTCGTTGAAATGTTTTCTACTTCAAAACGTTTGTGATCTAACTTCTTGTTTAAATGATTTGCAATATTCTTTCACACTTTTCTCATTTTCTCATTAAGTTATTTCTTTTTGAAGTCTGATTATAAACTGCTATTGCTATCAATATGATCACTCAATATTCACGCAAGTAAATAACGAGTGCAAACTTCAACAATTGACTCATGATCAATAATGAAGTTACATTTAGTTCAACGTGATGTCTTTTCTCATAAATATGATGTTATTGATTTTCAGTTTGCATCGTTGACATTATCATCATCAAAATTAATTCTAGTATGTCTGTTATTGATTGATTGAAAAGAATCAAGCTGTTCAATGTTGCATACATCAAGTTTTTGAAATGTCATGATGACTTCATGAAGATACTTTCATTAAATGCTCTGACAGCATTCGATTCTGTCTTTTTTCAAATTAGTCATTTATTCTTTTGAATTCTTAAGCGAATTATTACTTCAAGAGTGACATGTCTGTCTTCATTGAAAACTTCTTTTACAAAATTGCTGTCGCTTGAATCTGTTGCAATCTTGTTGTCATTGTAAGTCTCTGTGTGTTCAACTGCGCTGCGCTTTGATGATGATGATGTCTTGAAATTGCTCATGTGACAACATTTTTTCTATAATGTCACTTAGTATCTTGATAAACTCATCATCATAAAGATCAATGTATTTTCATGTTGCATTTGAGATGAGAATCATTTGATGTGACTTGACAATGTATGATCATCAAGAAAATTTATGCAACAAACGATTGAGAAGAAGAATAAAAGAGAATGTCAGATTGTGTCATGATGAATTAACATATAAAGATTAAATCAGAAGCTAAAGTCAGAGATTGAGTTGAAGATCAGATCTGAGTTAGCTCTGAAACTTTATAACTTTGTCAAGACATTGTTTAGACTACGTCATATCTTCAACTTAATATGTTATGAGTTATGTCGTGCTCAACTTGACAATGCTTGACAAACTCTTTATAGTCAATCAATCTTCTCTTGAAATATCAAGAACTTCTTAATAATTAGCTTTATTATAATATATACTCATTCTGTGTCTGCTTAGAATATCACATTGTCATATCACTCTTATAAATCTCATTTATTCATTTAGTAAATCTGATCATCACAGTTCTAATTATTTCAAACTCTTCTTAAAGATGATGATTTGATATTCAAGCATGATAACAGCAACGCAATTGCAACAAAGTTGAAACAATGACATCTTAATTTCACAAGACATCATATCAGAAAATGAACGTTGCATAATGAAATCAGAAAGTGAAGAAGCAGAAAATGAACTTTCTCTTGATATTAATGAACAGCTGACATGAGTAATGCTTCAACGTAATGAACTGCAAAAGAAACAGAAGTTAACAACTATTCAATCAAAGATTGAGACTTTGCAAGTCATTGAAACAATGAAGAGAAGTTGTGAAGCTTTCACTTAAGTTCTCATGAAGAACTTGAATGATCTACACATTGTCTTCATAATGTCGATGATGACAAAATGAAATCATCACAAGATTGTCTTGCAGAAGCGAAGATTCTCAATGTCTTTGAAGAAATATCATGACAAAATCATAAAAGAACATAGAGAGTAAATTCGTGACATTGAAATCTTGTTTCAAAATATCTCTTGACATTTTGAAAGTGATGAGAAAAAGATTTTATACTGCATGATTTATTTAAAAAGTGAATCAAAGAAACTTTAATTCAATCACGAAGAGACTATGTCTGCAGCTCAGCAAATGTAATTCAATTTTATCGATTTTCTTCTGAATTTAATTGAAGACTTGATAAATCGAAGCATAAACATGATTCAGCAGTATGCGAATGCATCGCAACGTTCAGATCAGATGATATGAACGTTTGCAGCTCATCTGAGCACTCTAAAACATCAACTTTCGTTGTATAATGATGAGCATAAGTGAACTCATTTATTCATCAAGTTGAGATTTAAGCTGCGCATGATTATTATTAATGTGCAGTTGATTTCTATAATACAAAATGCATTAATCGATCTTGTCGCTCAATTGAAAACAAATCTGTGAAAAGAACACGTCTTGTTGTCAAAATGATCTTAAGACAAGAACTTGCATGATCAAGATAAAGTCAACAAGAAGACTCATTTAAAGCGAAAAAAATCTCATCAATCAATTAAATCTGATTCTTCATTAAAGACAAGCTTACATGCTTCATTATGTTATAGCAAGAATTTGTTCAACATAATGTGTTACACATGCAATTGAAAGAATCATTACTTTACTGATTGTAAAGATGAAAAGATCAAGAATAGATCAAAAGAATTTGATGTAAATTGAGTATTCATTGATTCAATGTCACATATGAGTTGTTTCAAGATTTTGAAAAAAGACAAGCTTTTGATAAATACTTCAAATCATTGAGAAAAAAACAAGAAGTTCTCTTCGTAAAGATTCTTATATATAAAGAGCATGTAATTCAGAAAGATCAAAAGATAGAAATGAAGATTCATATAAATATTTATGTTGATTTTTTTATTTTTTTATTTCTTCATTAAGTGCATGCAGCCTATGGCTATGGCACTGTCTAGGCGCTGTATGTATGCTAAGTTACATGTAACCTGGCCAAAGTCGCTGCTTTATATCTTCCCGTTGGT
>JAABUL010001324.1_pt1 | contig 47915 bp, 44 predicted proteins | sample 5559151 | NCBI WGS metagenome assembly JAABUL01 (sample SAMN10711876, study PRJNA513368) | rock metagenome | isolation source: Antarctica rocks | place: Antarctica: Victoria Land, Pudding Butte sud
CCGCCTCCGCCAAATCTCCATAGGGCGGGGCTGCCCCTCGCGCGTTCGCCCTTGGGCGGTTTCCGGACGCCGGCCCTCACCCCAGACGCTCGCCCTGTGCTGGCCGGCATCCGGAAACCTTCACCAACTCGGTCAAAGCGGCCGCCTCCCGCCGACAGCCGCTTGCGGAGAGAAACCGGACCTCCGGGCTGGCAAAAATCAGGACATATGCACCGGGCCGCCGCTGATCGGCCCCTTAAAAGGGAACGATTTTGAGCGGTGCCATGATGGCCGTCATCCCTTCTGCAGAATGGCCGTATCGCCTTGTGTTGAGGCTGATGGCTTCATCCGCTGAGAACGTCCAAAATGGGGCAGTGCGTGGTGTCCCCGCCCTCGCACAGGTCCGCCGTATTGGCGAGCGTCCGCTCCATCTGGCGAAGATCGGCAATCTTGCGGCGGACGTCTTTTAGGTGCGCCACGGCCGCCGCCTTCACCTTCGCGCAGGCGTGACTGCCCTCAGCCACGCCTAGCAGGTTGCGGATTTCATCGAGAGTGAACCCCAGCTCGCGGCTGCGCCGGATAAATTTCAGCCTCCGGACCTGAACCGGCCCGTAAACCCGGCGTCCCCCTTCGGTACGCGGCGGCGCGGGCAGCATCGTGATCCGCTCGTAATAGCGGATAGTTTCGATGTTCACGCCGGTCAGGCGCGACAATTCCCCGATAGGGAAAGCGGCTCCCGAGGGCGTGATCGCATCCATTAAAAATCCTCTTGCTCCTGTAGTCGCTACAGGAAGCACAATAACATGATTGGCTGGAAGGAGAAGGCATGCGTGTGTCAGCCCGGATGAGTGCGGGGGAGCTGGTGAGCCCCTCGGAACAGGACGCGGCACCCCGGACCCGCAACGGCCTGCTGGCAGCGGGCGGCATCATCGCGGCGCTTGCCGCGTCCTCGTGCTGCGTCGTGCCGCTTGTCCTGTTCATGCTGGGCGTTAGCGGCGCGTGGATCGCCAACCTCACGGCGCTCGCGCCCTATCAGCCGTTCTTCGTGGCGGCGGCGGTCGGTTGCCTCGCGGCCGGATTCGTTCGCGTCTACCGCCGTCCCAAGGTGGCTTGCGTGGACGGCAGCTATTGCGCCCGCCCGGCCTCGTCCCGCGTCGCCAAGCTCGGCCTTTGGACAGCGGCGGCTCTGGTCACCCTGGCCGTGACCTTCCCCTACCTTGCCCGCTTCCTTCTCGAAACCTGATCGGAGTCTGCCATGAACCCGCTTATCCGCGCCGCCTTGACCGCCTCGGCCCTGCTGCTGGCGGCTCCTGCGCTCGCAAGCGAACGGACAGTGACGCTTGCCGTCGAAAACGTGGGCTGCGTCACCTGCGCGCCCATTGTGAAGCGCACGCTGTCCCGGATGCCGGGCGTGAGTAAGGTCGATGTCGCTGAACAGGACGGCGCGGCCGCCGCGACGGTCAGCTTCGAGGACGGGATGGTCACGCCCGAGGCGATGACCACGGCCGTCACCAATGCGGGCTTCCCCGCCCATGTGCGGGTGAACTGAGATGAAAGACAGCACGCTCATGCGCACAGGAGTTGTGGGGGCGGTCCTTGCGGCGATCTGCTGCGCAACCCCGCTGCTGGCCGTGGTGCTCGGCGCGGTGGGCCTGTCGGCGTGGGTGGCCCACGCCGGATACATCGTCATGCCCGCTCTGGTGCTGTTCATTGCGCTTGTCGGCTGGGCGCTGATCCGGGGTTAGAAGCGAAAGGAAAATCTGTGATGGAACTGCGCTCAACCCTGACCTGCCCACACTGCGGACAGCAGGCCTCCGAAACCATGCCCACCGACGCGTGCCGATATTTTTACCCCTGCACCGGCTGCGGGGCGGTCCTGCGTCCGAAGGACGGCGATTGTTGCGTGTTCTGCTCCTACGGCTCGGTGCCGTGTCCACCGATTCAGGAAGCTCGGGCGAGCGGCACGGCCGGGATTGTTGCGGTCCCGCCTTGGCGGCCGAGTGATAGCACACCAATTCGATCTGGTCGTACTGGGGGCGGGGACGGCGGCGCGGGGTGCTGCCATGCGCGTCCGGGGCGCGGGGTGGAGCGTCGCTGTCGTTGACTGCAAACCCTATGGCGGCACATGCGCGTTGCGGGGCTGCGACCCAAAAAAGATGCTGATCGGCGGGGCCTCAGTGATCGACCATGCCCGGCGGATGCGGGGCAAGGGCGTTGCCGGAGACGTTCATATCGACTGGCCTGATTTGATGGCCTTCAAACGCAGCTTCACCGATCCGGTGCCGCAGAAGCAGGAGGACAGCTATACTGCGAAAGGCATAGCGACCTTTCACGGCGAGGCTCGGTTTGCGGGACCGAATAGCGTGGTGATCGCCGGGCGAGCGCTCAATGCCCGCTATATCCTGATTGCCACGGGGGCCGCGCCGGTCAGGCTTGGCATTCCCGGCGAGGAGCATGTCATCGACAATGAGGCGTTTCTCGCCCTGGAAACCCTGCCGCAGCGGATCGCGATGGTCGGCGGCGGATATATCGCCACCGAGTTTTCCAACATCGCAGCCCGTGCCGGGGCAAAGGTGACGATCCTGCAACGGGGTTCGCGCCTGCTGCCGCAGTTCGATCCCGATCTGGTCGGTTGGCTGATGGAGAGCTTTCAGGCGGTCGGGATCGACGTGCGCACCGGGACGGTCGTTCAAGGGATCGAGAAAACCGCGACCGGGTACTGCGTCAAGGCCTCATCGAACGGACAGTCCGTGAACGTCGATGCTGACCTGGTGGTGCACGCCGCAGGTCGCCTGCCTCACCTTGCCGGGCTTGCCTTGGATCGCGCCGGAGCGGCGATGCAGGACAGCCGCTTGCAACTCAATGAATACCTGCAAAGCGTATCGAACCCGGCTGTTTATGCGGCGGGCGATGCCGCTGGCTCGAGGCCGCCGCTGACGCCCGTATCGAGCCATGATGCCAAGGTGGTGGCCTTGAACCTGCTGGAAGGTAACACTCACAAGCCCGATTATCGCGGCGTGCCCAGCGTTGCCTTCTCCATTCCGCCCATCGTGGCGGTCGGACTAAGTGAGGCGGATGCGCGGAAGCAAGGCCTCAAGTTTCGCATGAAGACGCAAAGGGCTTCCGATTGGTATACGTCCAGGCAGGCAGCCGAGCCGGTCTATGGCTTCAAGGTGCTGGTGGAAGACGGGACGGACCTTGTTATCGGCGCTCATCTGGTCGGCCCGCATGCTGATGAGGTCATCAATCTGTTTGCTCTGGCGATCCGTCACGGCCTGACAGCGGCGGCACTGAAGCAAACCATGTTTGCCTATCCGAGCGGGGCCTCGGATATCGGCTATATGCTTTGAGGGAAAACTGAGCTTGAAGCAGGGAATGGATCTCACGATTCGCCTAGCGCTGGCTTAAGTGCCTCATCCTGCTAAGGCGCGATCGCGCGTCACCGTCCGTGCAAAGTTCAAGATATCTGCACCGCTCGAAAAGGCGGACGGGATCAGCGTCTTGGTCCGTGCAAAAGTCCGGTTCGAATGTGTCCGCTGATGGATCCGCCAGCGGCCGTTTCTCAGCCAGCGCGACAGCGGCTCCTTTCCACCCCCTCGCCCGTCGACCAAGCGGCTGCGGAGGCTTGCTCGGCGTCAACCCGGTCGCATTTCAAACTGACCCCACTAACGCCCCGGGTGGGTGGCAGACATGGGCTCGGTCGCTCCGGCCACGACGTGACGCGTGACCCGAGCCCCCAGGGCGTGGCATAAGCCGGTGATGATCGGCATCGGCACACCAGACCCCGGATTCGGCATCTACGTCCACTGGCCGTTCTGCCTGTCGAAATGCCCCTATTGCGACTTCAACAGCCACGTGCGCCAGGCGCCGGTCGACGAGGCTCGCTTCCTCGCGGCGTTCCGGCAGGAACTGGCGCACCGCGCCTCGCTCACGCCGGGCCGCATCGTGTCCTCGGTTTTCTTGGGGGGCGGCACGCCGTCGCTCATGAGCCCCGGCACGGTGGGCAGCATCCTGGACGCCATCGGGACCCATTGGTCCGTCGCGCCCGGAGCCGAGGTGACGCTCGAAGCCAACCCGACCAGCGTCGAGTCGACACGGTTTCGAGGCTATCGCGCTGCCGGCATCAACCGCGTGTCGCTCGGCGTCCAGGCCCTGAACGACCCGGACCTCAAGACGCTCGGCCGTCTGCATACCGCCGCCGAGGCGCTGGCGGCCGTCGAGGTGGCGGCCACGCATTTCGAGCGGTTCTCCTTCGACCTCATCTATGCGCGGCCGGGTCAGACACCGGCGCAATGGCAGGCCGAACTCTCGGGCGCCATCGACCGCGCGGCCGAGCACCTGTCCCTCTACCAGCTCACCATCGAGCCCGACACGATGTTCGAGCGGCTGTTCAAGGCCGGCAAGCTCGTGGTTCCGGACGCCGAACAGGCCCGCGCGCTTTGGGAGGTCACGCAGGAGCTGACGTCCGCCCGCGGGTTGCCGGCCTACGAGGTCTCTAACCACGCGCGCCCCGGCGCTGAGTCCCGGCACAACCTCGTCTACTGGCGCTACGGCGAATATGCCGGGGTCGGCCCCGGCGCCCATGGCCGGATCGTCACGCCCACGGGGCGCCGGGCGCATGCGACCGAGCGGCATCCCGAGATGTGGCTCACGGTGGTCGAGGGCGAAGGCCATGGTCTCATCAGCGACGAAGGCCTGTCGGCCGAGGAGCAGGGCGACGAATTCCTGCTGATGGGCCTGCGCCTCGAGGAGGGCATCGACGCCCAGCGCTTCGAGACCCTGGCGGGCCGGCCGCTCGACCGCGCCAGGATCGACAGCCTCGTCGCGGACGGCCTCGTCGAGCGATCGTCGACGGGCCGGTTGCGCGTGACCCGAGAAGGTTTCCCGGTCCTCGACATGGTGGTGGCCGACCTCGCGGCGTGAATGGAGAGTGGCGGCTAGCCACCCGATGTCTCAGTCCTGCGACAGCCGCTCCACCCCGGTCCGGTCGGCCGCGAGTGCCGCTTCGGCGATCTTGCGGCCGCCCACGATCCGGTCGGGACGCAGTTCGGCCAAGGGCACCAGCACGAAGGCGCGGTTCATCATCTCGGCATGGGGCAGCGTGAGGTGCGGCACCCGGAGCGCGACGTCGCCGTAATAGAGGACGTCGATGTCGATGACCCGCGGACCCCAGCGCTCCGTCTCGAACCGGCCGAGCGCCACTTCGGCCGCCTTGATGCGGCGCAGGAGGTCGAGCGGTTCGAGATCCGTGATGCCGACCGCGCAGGCATTGACGTACCAGTCCTGCGGGACCGGCCCCCAAGGCGGCGTGCGGTAGAGCGAGGAACGGCGGAGGTCGCGGGCGATGCCGGCCGCCTCGAGCACGCGCAGCCCTTTGGCGATGTTGTCGGCCTTGTTGCCGACATTGCTGCCGAGCCCGAACGCGACCTCGACCGAGGCGGGGCCGCCCGTCACGGGCCCGTCTCTGCGGCCGCGGCCTCGCCGCGGATCGCGCCGAAGACCGCGAGGGCCGCCACGTGGTCGGCGACGTCGTGCACCCGGAAGATCGCGGCACCGGCGGCGGCCGCCGCCAGATTGGCCGCCACGGTCTCGATCCCGCGCCGCTCCACCGGCGCCCCGGTGATGCGGCCGAGGAAGCGCTTTCGCGAGAGACCCACCAGCACCGGCAGGCCGAAGACGCGGCGCAGCGCCGCGATGGCGCGGACCGCCTTCAACTCCTGGTCTGGTGTCTTGCCGAAGCCGATGCCAGGGTCCAGCACCAGCCGGTCGCGCGCCACGCCGGCCTCCTCGGCCAGGTCCAGCGAGGTTTCGAAGAAGCGCATCATGTCGTCGACGATGTCGATCCCGGGGTCGGCGTCGCGGCGATTGTGCATCAGCACGGCCCCGGCATCGGCCGCGGCCACGATCTCGGCCATGAGCGGGTCACCCTGGAACCCCCAGATGTCGTTGACCACCGCGGCCCCGGCGTGCACCGCGCGGCGCGCCACTTCGGCCTTGCCGGTATCGACCGACAGCGGCACGGCCAAGCGCTGCGCAAGCGACGCGATCACCGGGCCGATGCGCCGCCATTCGTCCTCGGCCGGGACCGGCGTGAAGCCCGGACGAGTCGACTCGCCCCCGATGTCGACGATCGCGGCACCCTCCCGGGCCAGGGCTTCGCCCCGCGCGACCGCGGCCTCGACGGCGTCGAAGCGCCCGCCGTCCGAGAACGAATCCGGCGTGACATTGAGGATGCCCATCACGCACCATCCCTGCCGAGCCCTTGCCATCAGGCCGTCGAGTCGCGTCGCGGTGGCTTGGTTCAAGTCGATCCTCCCGCAATGCGACCGCATGGAATGCGCGGCAGGTCCCGGTCCGGCGCGAGGCTCAGCGCCCGGCAAGGGCCACGACGGACTTTTCACGGCGCCGTTCGACGGAGGACGGGATGCGCAGGCTCTCCCGGTACTTCGCCACGGTGCGGCGGGCAATGTCGATCTCGGCCGCCTTCAGCCGCGCCACGATGGCGTCGTCGGAGAGGATGTCGGACGGCTTCTCGGTGTCGATCATCTTCTTGATGCGGAACCGCACGGCCTCGGCCGAATGAGCCGCGCCGTTCATGGTCGAGGCGATCGAGGCGGTGAAGAAATACTTCAGCTCGAACAGGCCGCGCGGGCTCGCCATGTACTTGTTGGACGTGACGCGCGACACGGTGGATTCGTGCATGCCGATGGCGTCCGCCACGGCCTTGAGGTTCAAGGGCCTGAGGTGCTGCACGCCGTAGACGAAGAAGGCGTCCTGCTGGCGCACGATCTCGCTCGACACCTTGAGGATCGTGCGAGCCCGCTGTTCGAGGCTCTTGGTCAGCCAATTGGCGGTCTGGAGGCAATTGTTCACGAAAGTCTTGTCGGCGTCGCTGGCCGGCTGGCGGCTCACCCGAGCCCGGTAGGTCTGGTTGACCAGCAACCGTGGCAGAGCGTCGGAGTTGAGGTCGATCAACCAGGAGCCGTCGGGCGCGGCCCGCACGTAGACATCGGGCACCAAGGTCTGCACCGGCCCGCCGCCGAAGGAGCGGCCGGGCTTCGGGTCGAGCCGCCTGATCTCGCCGACCATGTCGGCCAGGTCCTCGTCGTCCACGTCGCAGAGCCGTTTCAGGGCGGCATGATCGCGCCGCGCCAGGAGGTCGAGATGGCCCACGAGCACCGCCATGGCTGGGTCGAACCGGTCGCGTTCCTTGAGCTGCAGCGCGAGGCATTCCGCGAGCGACCGCGCCCCCACCCCGGTGGGATCGAAGCCGTGCACCACGGCCAGCACGGCCTCGACCCGCGCCACGGGAAGGCCGAGCCGTTCCGCGATCGTGTCGAGCGGTTCGACCAGGTAGCCGGCCTCGTCGACGGCATCGATGAGGCTGTGGCCGACGACCCGGTCGACCGGATCCGAGACCGCCAGGAGCAACTGCTGGCCGAGGTGATCGTGCAGCGAGGGCCTTGCTGCGACGTAGCGCTCGAGGCTCGAACTCTCGCCCTCGGAGGCAGGCGGCGCACCGGTCCAGGAGCTGGCCGACAGGCCCTGCAGGTCCGACGGCATGTCCGCGGTGGTGCTGGCGCGGTCGCTGTCGAAGCTGTTCTCGAGTTCGGTGCCGAGGCCTGCCTCGAGAGCGCCGCGGTCGGTCTCGAATTCGTCGCTGCTCCAATCGGATTCGACGGGGTCGCCGCCCGAAGCCGCCTCGACGGCCGTGTCGTCGCGCTCCCGGGGATCGGCATCCTCCTCGGCCCGCTCCAGCATGGGGTTGCGCTCGAGTTCCTCCTCGATGAACGACGCCAGTTCGAGGTTCGATAATTGCAGAAGCTTGATCGCCTGCATGAGTTGCGGCGTCATCACCAGAGCCTGGCCCTGGCGCATCACGAGCTTCGCCGAAAGCGCCATTCAGGTCTCGTATCCCATGCGTCCCGTCGGCCGGATCATCGTCGTCCCTGTCCGCCCGCCCATCATCGCGGGGCACTCCTATAGCATGGTTTGCGACGGGAGAGTCACTTCGCGGCAACGCGGCCCCGAACTTGCATTGACGCCTCACCCGGAAACGCCTCACCCCAGACATCGGCGATGCACGGGCGGAAGCCGGCCACGGCATCGGCGGTCCGCTACATGCGGAAGTCTTCACCGAGGTAGAGCCTGCGCACGTCGGGATGAGCCACGATCTCCTCGGCCGAGCCCTCGGTCAGGACGTGGCCCGAGTGAATGATGTAGGCCCGGTCGATCAGACCCAGCGTCTCGCGGACGTTGTGGTCGGTGATCAGCACGCCGATGCCCCGCCCCTTCAGATGGCGCACGAGGTCCTGGATGTCGCCGACCGCGATCGGGTCGATGCCGGCAAAAGGCTCGTCGAGCAACATGAAGGACGGATGACCCGCCAGCGCCCGGGCGATCTCGCAACGCCGACGTTCGCCGCCCGACAGCGCGATCGAAGGGGCCTTGCGCAGCCGCGCGATGTTGAATTCGTCGAGCAGTTGCTCGAGCTCGGTCTCGCGTTGCTTCTTGTCCGCGACCGTGATCTCCAGCACGGCGCGGATGTTGTCCTCCACGTTGAGACCTCGGAAGATCGACGCCTCCTGCGGCAGATAACCGATGCCGAGCCGGGCGCGGCGGTACATCGGCAGCGCCGTCACGTCGTGACCTTCGAGCTGGATCATGCCCTTGTCGGGTTTGACGAGGCCCGTGATCATGTAGAACACCGTGGTCTTGCCGGCACCGTTTGGCCCCAGAAGGCCTACCGCCTCGCCGCGGCGGACGTTGATCGACACGTCCTGGACGACCCTGCGGCCGCGATAGGCCTTGCCGAGATTGAACACGCCCAACATGCCTTCGGGCGACAGGGATTGCCGGCTGCCCGGCGCCATGTCCCAGGCAGGATCGCGCGAATAGGCATCATCGCCGACCTGCTCGTCGGCATAGCGCTCCGACGGCTCGGGTTCCAGAAGGGCAGGATCCGGCCATTCTCCATCGGCGAGGTCGACCGAGGGCGCCGCGGGCCGCCGTGGGTCGGCATCCGGCGCCTGTTCGAAGCTCGGATCGAGCCTCGGCGGCTCGGCCACCTTCCGGCCCTTCGAGAACAGGCCCGAAAAGCGGCGCGGTTTGGGGTTCGACTGTTCCACGGTCCGCATCGACTCGCTGTCAGGGCCGGTCGCCGCGATCCGTCACGGCGTTGCGTCCTCGCGAACCGCGGCCGCCTCGCCGCGCGGTGTCTTCGCGGCCGCTGCGGTGTTCCGCTTGGCGGGCGCCGACTTTGCGGCCGCCGGCGCGGGCTTGGCGTCGGCGGGCGGCGCACTACCGGGGGTGAACACGCTCATAACGCGAGGATTGGTCTGGCCCGCGAAGACCTGCGCCTGACCCGACGTCATGTCGTAGACGAGCCGGTCGCCCTGGGTCACGTTGGTACCCTGACTCAGCGTGACGTTGCCGTTGAGGTAGACCCTATTCTCGGCCTTGTCGTAGGTGGCGTGGTCGCCGGTGCCGACCTGGTCCTTGGAGATCAGCGTGACGGGCCCGTCCGCCACCATATGACGGACCGAACTGCCCTGCCCCGGCCCCATTGCGGCCGTCGGCGGCGCATTGGCGGCTCCCGGAACCGCGGGCGCCGTTGCACCACCCGCGCCGGGATCGTTCTTCTGCAGGTCGATCGTCAGCACCGACGCCTTCAACGTTGAATCGCCCTGCACGACGACGACATTGCCCGTGTAGATGAGCTGCTGCTCCTTGTTCAGGTAATCGAGCTTGTCGGCCTCGATGTTCACGGGCTCCTTGGAGCCGCTCCCGGGCAGCAGCGGCACACCGGCCGCGGGCTTCTTGGCGGGCGCCACCGATGCCGCGGCTGGCTCGGGCTTCTTCTTCGCAGCCGCGAGAGCGCCCTGCCCGCCGACCGACGCGGCGATCAGAAGGGCCAGCGCTGCCGCGGCGTCGTAGGCCGAGGAGGCTCGGGTCCGGGGTCTGCGCAGCAGGTCGGGGGCGCCTCGGCGGGAACCGGCGCCTCTCATGGCGTCGCCGCCTTGAGGGTGCCGGCGGTGGCGGCCGCGGTCGCGGGGGGCGTCACCACTGTGTGGACGTGCCCCTCGAAGGTCGCGACCTTGCCGTTGTCGGTCATGTGCATGGAATCCGCCGACACCGTCCCGGTGTTCATGACCACTGTCAGCGGTTCGCGTGTATCGACGAGGCCGGCCTTGAACGCGATGAAGGCGCTCTTCATCCGCGCATCGAGGCCTGCATCGCTGGTCAGGTGAATGGCGCTCTTCAGCTGCATGGTTTCCTTGGAGCTGTCGTAGACGCCGAGATCCGACACGATATGGACGATGCTCTTGTCCGCCATGGTGACATGAGCGTCGATGTCGTGAAGCTCGAGGACGTTGGGCGACTTGGCGTCCTGCACGGCGGAACTCGCCACGAGGTCGTAGGGACGCCCGTCGCTCCGGAAGCCGCTCAGCTTGGGATGGTCCATGGTGACCTTGGTGCCGTTCAACCCGACACCGTCCATCGACACATTGGGGATGCCGTTGCGGAACGGATTGAAGAAGGCGAACAGCACCACCAGGACGGAGCCCCCCAGAGCACCGGCCAGCACCAGCCGGCGCAGGATGCGCACGCGCGCCGTGTGGCGGCCGGCGGCGCGAAACGCATCGAGACGCGGCCCCGCAAGGTCGAGGGGCTTCGGCCCGGCGGCACGCGCGAAATCCGTGGCGATGTCTGTCATGCGCTCGCGAGTCTAGTGACGGGGCTCAACTTAGCCTCGACGCCATGGCCAAGTTATGACACGGGCCGTAGCTTCAGCATAGGCGACAGCGCGTTCCGTCCGCTACGCACCGCCGTAGCAGGCGCAATTCTGAGAGCTCTGGCGCCGCGCGAGCGCCACTTGGCTTCATGAACCTTCCCAAGGCAAAGGCCCGGAGAAGGGCGTCACTCGTGGGCGAAGATGTCGCTCTCCGGCCAACCCATCAGATCGAGCCGGGCCCGGGTGGGCAGGAACGCGAAGCAACGGCGCGCGACCTCGTCGCGGCCTTCGCGCAGCAGCATGGGATCGAGCTTCGCCCGCAGGGCGTGGAGATGGAGCACATCGGAGGCCGCGTAGCCGACCTGGGCGTCGGTCAGGGCGTCGGCGCCCCAATCCGACGATTGCTGCTGCTTCGACAGGTCGACCCCGAGAAGTTCGCGACAGAGTTCGCGCAAGCCGTGCCGGTCCGTGTAGGTCCTGACCAGCTTCGATGCGATTTTCGTGCAATAGAGGTTCTCGGTCATGACTCCGAAGGCATTGAACATGACCGCGATGTCGAAACGGGCGAAATGGAACAGCTTCATGACGGCCGGATCGGCCAGCAGCCGCTCGAGGTTCGGCGCCCGCTCCTGCCCCTTGGCGACCTGCACGACGTCGGCCGATCCGTCGCCGGTCGACAGCTGCACCACGCAGAGCCGGTCGCGGTGCGGCTTCAGCCCCAGCGTCTCGGTATCGATCGCGACGCTCGCGCCCGCGCGGTAGTCGGACGGCAAATCGCCCTTGTGCAGTCTGATGGCCATGGCGGCTTTCGCTGAGCGGGAGACCGGACGCCCCCTTCGGTTCTGTCTTAGACCAGGTCGCGGGCCGGATGAAAGCCAGACCCCCGCGGCCTCAGCGCCGGATGACGGCCGCCCCACACCGCCGCTCCCAGCCCGCGAGTTCGAGTTCCGGCGCGTCGGCGTCCCGCACGGGATAGCCAAGGCAAAGGTGGCCGATGAAGCGCCAGTGCCGCGGCACGTCTAGCAATTCCGCCATGGCGGAAGGCTCGAGGATCGAGACCCAGCCGAGCCCGATCCCCTCGGCCCGGGCCGCGAGCCACAGCGTGTGGATGGCCGTGACGCAGGAATAATCGATCATCTCGGGCATGGTGCGGCGGCCGAGTCCGTGGCCTGCGGCGGTGGCGTGGTCGGCGAAGACCGCCACTTGAGCGGGCGCCTCTTCCATCCCGGCGAGCTTCAGCGCGGCGTAGCAGGCGGCCCGCTCGCCCGCGTAACTCGCCAAAGCCTCGGCATTGCAGCGCGCGAACAGCGCCTGAACCGCCGCGCGCCGGCCGGGGTCGTCCACGGTGACGAAGCGCCAGGGCTGGCTCAAGCCCACCGACGGGGCCAGGCAGGCCGTGGCGATGAGGCGGTCGAGCGCGCCTTCGGGCAGCGGATCGCGGCGAAAGCGGCGCACGTCGCGCCGCCAGCGCAGCAGCGCGTCGAGGCCGGCCCGGAACGTCTGGTCGAACTGCACGCTGGCCAAGACTCTCAATTGTTTACCGACCTCTCATTCAGCGTAAGTGACCGGATCCGGCTCGACGCCCCATTAAAGCCCTCTCCCAAGGCGTGCAGAAGAAGAGAGATCCCTCTGTTCTCGTCTCCGACGGGTCCGGAGATCTACGGCTCCCCGTTGTCTCGGCCGGACCCCCGCTGCCCTGGCCCCGGCCCTCCCGGCATCTCGACGATCCGATAGGGCGTGGAGGCGATCCGGAGTCCGGCCGCGTCGAAGGCGTCGAGCACGTCACGGGCGATCAGGTCCTTGATGGCGCGGGTGCCGTGGTCGCGCGCCATGAAGCGCAGGTTCATCTCCAGCCAGTTGCTGGTGAGGCGCAGGAACACCCGCGGCTCGAAATCGAGGCGCTGCAGGTCGAAGCGCCGCTCCAGCGTCCGCGCGGCCTCGGCCGAGATGGCCTTGGAGTCGATGGCATGGCGCCGCGCAGCCTCCAGCAGGATGCGCTCCACCAGGGCGCGATCGTCCTGGTAGCGAACCGTCACGCTGATCTCCTCCCAGATGAAGGGGAAGTCGCGGGTGTAATTGTAGACCGGCTCGTCGAAGATCTTGGCATTCGACACGGTGACGATGCGCCCGGTGAACTGCCGGCTCTTGACCCACACGGAGGGTCCGGCGTCGCTGCCCGGTGCCACGCCCATCTCCATCAGCGTGGTCTGGGTGAAGCCGAGCGCCAGGACGTCGCCCCGCACGCCGCCCATCGATATGCGGTCGCCCACCGTGAAGTTGTTGCCCCGCAGGATCACCATATATCCCGCCATGGCCGTGATGACGCGCTGCAGTGCGAAGGCTAGGCCGGCGCTGAACAACCCGAGCGCGGTGGCGAGCCGCGTCGGGTCGTCGAACCAGATCGACAGCAGTCCCAGCACGATCACCAGGGCCGCCACGAGGTTCAGGCTCTGCCCGGTCCAGAACCGGGCCTGCCGCTGCCGGGGGCCTTCGCCACGCGCGAGCCGGCGCACCAGGGCGCGCAGACCGCGGCGGGTCAGCAGCACCGCGGCCACGAACAGCAGCGACAGCAGCAGGCGCCGGCCGTTCTCCTCCGTCAGCCCGAACCAGTGCACGCCCAGGACCGTCAAGCGCCCCTCCTCCGATGGCCCGCAGGCGGGCGCGCCTTCAACTGCGATCGCCTAGGAGATCGGGCCGTCGCTCGCGCGTGATGCGCTCGGCTTCGGCCCGGCGCCAAGCCGCGATCCGGCCGTGATCGCCGCCGAGCAGTACTGCCGGGATCGCGCGGCCCTCGAAGTCGCGCGGACGGGTGTAGTGCGGATATTCGAGGAGCCCGTCCTCGAAGCTCTCGTCGCGGCCCGAGGCTTCCCTACCCATGACGCCGGGGAGGAGCCGCACGCAAGCGTCCAGCAGCGCCAGGGCCGCCACTTCGCCTCCCGACAGCACGAAATCGCCAATCGACACTTCTTCGAGCGCGCGGCCCACGATCACGCGCTCGTCGACGCCCTCGAACCGACCGCACAGCAGCACGGTTCCCGGCCCCGCTGCAAGGGCGCGCACGCGGGCCTGGTCGAGCGGCCGGCCGCGCGGGCTCATGAGGAGGCGCGGCCGCGGGTCGCCCGCGGGGATCGCGGCATCGAGCGCCGCCGCCAGGACGTCGGCCCGCATCACCATTCCGGCGCCACCACCAGCCGGTGTGTCGTCGACGGCCCGGTGCCGGCCGCGGCCGTGCTCGCGGATGTCTCGCGCGTCGCAATGCCACAGGCCGCGCGTCAGCCCGTCGCCGGCCAGCGACAGCCCGAGGGGCCCGGGGAACATGGCCGGGAACAGCGTGAGCACTGTGGCCCGCCACATCGTCAGCCGTCCCGGCCGGAAGGGTCGAGATCATGCTCTCCGTCGGGCATCAGCGCCCCCGACGCCACCACGAGGCGTTGCCCGCCGAAATCGAGAACCGGCACGAATGCCCTGGTGAAAGGCACGAGCAGGCTGTCGCCGCCGCCGCTCGGGACGATGGCCAGGAGGTCGCCGGCGCCAAAGTTCTGGATTCCGCCGACTTGGCCCAGCACCCGTCCATCCTCATGCTCGGCCGCAAGTCCGATGAGATCCGCCTGGTAGAATTCGTCTTCGTCGGGCGGCGGCAGGCGGGCGCGGTCGATGTAAAGCCTGGTCCCGGTCAGGGCAGCGGCGGCGTCGCGGTCGGCAAGGCCTTCGAACCGCACCACCAGCATATCCTCCTTCAGGGCGCGCAGCGCGGTGATGCGGAAGCTTCGCCGGCCGTCCTCCGTCGAGAGCGGACCATAGTGGCGGATGGCGGAAGGCACGGCCGTGTAGGACTTCACCCGCACCTCACCTTTCACGCCTTGCGCCGCCCCCACGACCCCGACCAGGATCCTGCGCGGTCCACTCATCGGCCAACCTCTCGTCTACGACGGCCCCGACCCGGCCCCACCCCTGCTGCAGCGTGGAGGGCCAACTCGCACATGGATCTCGAGCCGACCCCCAGCGGAGAACCCGCATGCAACACGCCGATCCGGCACTATGCCTTTGTCGCTTCGCGTGTGGAACCCGCAACGACGCTCGGTGTTTCTGGGACATGCACCTCATCGAGGAGGACCTGCCGGCCGCGTGGTCGGGAGGAAGCAGTCCGGCTCCGTCTGAGGGGTGTGGGCGGTGCTATGAGCCACTCGATGCGTCCGTGCCGGCGGCGTGCGGGAGGCCCCATACCCTGCCGGCTGGACGGACAAGAACGTGACCAATCTCGACACCAACGAAGTTCACAGCCGCTCGCTCACGGCGTTCTTCGATACCCGTGAAGCCGCAGACCGCGCCATCCGCGATCTCGAGAGCGCCGGCATCCCCCGCCAGCACATCAGCCGCATCGACGGCGGTACCTCTTCCGCGAGCGCGACCACTGGTCAGGGCGGCACGGGTTTCTGGGACTCCCTCAAGGACTTGTTCATGCCCGATGAGGACCGCTACGGTTATGCTGAGGGACTGCGCCGCGGGGGCTACATGGTCTCGGTTAGGGCCGAGGAGGCGAGCTACAACCGCGTCCTGGGGATCCTCGACCGGGACGGTGCCGTCGACATGGACCAGCGGGAGGCGTCCTGGCGCTCGGAGGGCTGGGCAGGTTACCAGCCCGGCGGTGTCGCCATGGACGTGACGGGCGCTGCGGCGAACCTGGCGGCAAGGCCGACGGCGCAAACCAGGACCGCTGCCGCGAGCGAGGTGCGTTCCCTGCGGTCCGGCGAGGACGCGGTCATTCCGATCTATGAAGAACAGCTTCGCGTCGGCAAGCGTGACGTCAGTCATGGCCGGGTGCGCTTGCGCAGCTACACGGTCGAGACGCCGGTCAACGAGCAGGTCACGCTCCGCAGCGAGCGGGTCGATGTCGAACGCCATGCCGTCGACCGGCCGGTCAGCGCCACCGATGCAATGTTCCAGGATCGGGCCATCGAGCTCGAGGAAACCGCCGAGGAGGCCGTGGTCTCCAAGCAGGCCCGCGTCGTCGAGGAGATCTCCCTGCGGAAGGAAGCCCACGATCGGACCGAGACCATCACCGACAAGGTGCGCCGCACGGAGGTCGAGATCGAGGACGAGCGTCGCGGCCATTCCTTGCAGACCACCACGGAGGGCGGGACCGTCAAACCGAAGACCGATCCGACCCGCAAGGTCTGAGCCGGCATAAGGGGACCGGCCGAAGGCGTCGCGCCGCCGCGTGTACCGGTCCCCGTCGAATCCATCCAGCAGAGAGAGAAGAGAGGCCCATATGCGTAGATTGATGGTTGCGGCCTTGTGCGCCGTATCGTTGACGGCGGGCGCCGTATCGGCAGAAGCCAAGGGCTGCGTAGCAGGCGCCCTCGCGGGTGGCGTCGCCGGGCATTATGCCGGCCACCACGGCTTCCTCGGTGCAGCCGCGGGCTGCGTGGCGGGACGCCAGATCACGAAACGGAAGGCTGCCCGTCCGATGTCGGCCCCTGCACCGACCCCTGCCGCAACGGCCGCCGTGCCTTCGACCTGAACCGGGCGAAGACGGCTGGCGCGGTGCCCCATTGCTCCTCACAGGAACAATGGGGCATGCGGATCATCGACGAGCGACAATCCGGAGATCGAAATGAGCAAGATGGCGCTGATCGCCCTGGTGACCATGGGCCTTGCCGGCCCTGCCGCGGCACAGAGTGGGTCGCTCACCATGAGCGACAAGGAGTTCCTCACGAAGGACTCACGCGGCGGGGCCGACTGAACTCGATTCGGCCAAGCTTGCTGTGCAGAAGGCGTCTCGCAGCGACGTCAAGAGCTACGCAGAAAAGCTCGTCAGCGATCATCAGCGGTACAATCTCGCCTTGGAGAAACTCGGCAAGGAGAACGGCCTGGCTCTGCCGACTGAACTCGATTCGGCCGACAAAGCCCGTCTATCCGATCTCGAGAAGCTGAGCGGCAAAGCTTTCGACGCGCTTTATGTGAAGGAGGCGCTTCGCATTGATGCCGAGGACAAGCGGGACTCGGAAAAGGAAAAGGCGACGACCAAGAGCGAGGCAATCAGGAGCTTCATCGCCAAGTTCGCCGACATGGATGCCGAGCACGAGACCTTGGCCAGGCAATTGGAGAAATCTTCCGGCTGAACGAGCAGTCGATCGCGCCGAACCGGCCCGATCGAGGGCGACCGCGGCAGGCTCGATGCACGCCGGCGCGACCGCTCGGCATCCTGTTCGGGCTTTCGCTACTGCTTCGCCTCGTCCTCGACCGCGGGGATCAGCACACGGAGTTCTGCCGTCAGGTCCCTGAGGCTCGTCGTCTTGGCCATGATCCTGTCGGCCTCGCGCAAGCGCTTTCGATCCGTTGCCGAGATATCCCGGGCGCTGAACACGATCACCGGGATGTCGGCACAGCCCGGCCTGTCACGCAGGCTGTGCAGAAATCCGAAGCCGTCCATGACCGGCATGTTGAGGTCGAGCAACACCGCGCGGGGCGGTCCGTGCTTGACCTTCACGAGCGCGTCCTGCCCATTGGTGGCCTCCACCACGCTCCAACCCTCACGCTCCAGCGTCACCCGCAGGCGCTCACGGACGCTCGGATCGTCGTCAACGATCAAGACGTCGCCGTCGGCGTCGCGGAACCGTTCCATGACGCTTCTCAGCTTGTCCCAATGGACCGGCTTGTCGACATGCTCGGCGGCCCCGAGGGCGGCGCTCATCCCGTTGTCGTTGTGGAACGTCACCATGACGACCGGGATCTTGGCGAGTTCGGGGTCGCCCTTCAGCGCGCTCAGCACTGCCCAGCCGTCGACCTGGGGCATCATGACGTCGAGCGTGATGGCGCGCGGCTTCACCTTGCGGGCGATCTCCAGCCCGCTCGGGCCATTGGAGGCCGTGCGCACCGCAAAGTTCTGGCGCTCCAGGAACCGCACCATGAGATCCCGCTGGGCCGGATCGTCGTCGATCACCAGCACGGTCTGTCGCTCCTCGGGGTCCTCGCGCCCGATCATGTCCGAGCCGTCCTCGTCGTTCTGCTGCTCGGGCATCGCGGCAGGGAGCCGCAGCGTGAAGGTCGTGCCTCGGCCATAGGTGCTCTCGACCGTGATGTCGCCGCCGAGCAGCCGCGCGAAGGCCCGCGTGATGGCGAGGCCGAGGCCCGTCCCGCCGAACTTGCGCGTGGTGCCCTCGTCGGCCTGGGAGAAGCGCTGAAACAGGCGGCCGAGTTGCTCTTCCGTCATGCCGATGCCGGTATCCCCGACCTGGAACACCAGCGTCGCGTCTCCCATCTCGCCCTCGCGGTGCACGTGGAGCGTGATATGGCCGTTCTCAGTGAACTTCGACGCGTTGCTGAGCAGGTTGAAGAGGCATTGACGCAGCTTGACGACGTCGGTGTGCATGGCGCCGACATCGGGCGCCACGTCCATGACGAGTTCGTTGTTCTTCTCTCCGATCAGCGCACCGACAGTCCCGGCCACCTCGCTCACCAAGGCCGCGACCTCGACGTCTTCGGCGAAGGTGTCCATCCGGTTCGCCTCGATCTTCGACAGGTCGAGGACGTCGTTGATGAGGCTAAGCAGGTGGCGGGCGTTGGACTTGATCTTGCCGAGGTCGGCCAGAAGCCCGGTCTCGCCGATGTCCTCGACCTCCTCCTCCATCATCTCGCTGTAGCCGATCACCGCGGAGAGGGGTGTGCGCAACTCGTGGCTCATATTGGCCAGGAACGTGCTCTTGGCCCGATTGGCCGACTCGGCGGCCTCCTTGGCGGCCGACAGCAGCGCCTCCGACTGCTTGCGGTCGGTGATATCGGTGTGCGAGGCGACCCATTCCCGGATCTCCCCATCGTCGCCGATGACGGGGGCGGCGCTGAGCGCCATGTAGCGCCACTCGCCGTCGTTACGACGGATGCGGTTCTCCAGTGCGATCGGGCTTCGCGCCGCAACCGCTTCGCGCCATGCAGCCCGGGTCAGCTCCACATCCTCAGGGTGAACGCACGCCAGCCGTCCCCATCCCATGGCCTCGTCGGCGGTTTGGCCAGTGAAGCGGTTCCAGTTCGGTTGTGTCCTGGCGAAGGCGCCGGTCGCGTCCGCCGTCCAGATGATGGCGGCACTGGCCTCCACCAGGGTGCGGAAGCGTTCCTCGCCCTCCTTGGTCGACAGTTCCGCGCGTTTTCGGGCCGTGACATCTGCGATCACCATGCCGACGCCGTCGTTGGCGACTCCTGCCGTCCGTCCTCGCAGGGGATAGAAGCTGGCCTGGAAGTATCGGGTCTGATCCGCCCGCAGGTTGCTGGCGGCCTCGACGTCCACGTTGGCGACCGACCTGCCTCCTTCCAGCACCTTCAGGAGTCTGGGTTCGAGCGTGTTTCGCAATTGGGGAATGACGTCCCAAATGCTCATGCCCGGCGTGGCGCTGAGGGCGCGCTCGCTCATCTTGGCCAGCGCCTGGTTGATGTGCCTGATCCTCAGGGAGCCGTCGAGGAAGCCGAGCCCGATGGGAGCGTTCTCCAGCACCACTTCGAGAAGGGACTGGTTGACCCGTTGCTCTCGGAGACGCCGAACCGCGACATATCCGAGGCCGGCGCAGGACAGAAGGAGGCCGACGACCGAGGCGGCGCGGAGCAGCTCGTCCAAGCCGCGGCTGCCCGCATAGGTCGCAAGTCGCTCGTCGGCCCCCTTCTGCTGTCGGGCGACCTCGATGCGGAGGCGATCCATCAACTCCTTGCCGGCCCCTGCCTGGACGTAGGCGACGCTGGCCGCCGGTCCTTCGGTCCGGTAGAGGTCGACGCTCCTGGCAGCCTCCCGCAATCGCGCCCCGACGAGGTCGGCCAGGAGTCTCGATCCGTCACCGTCCAGCTTGCCGACCGTCTCGAGGTCGGAGTCGGTAGCGGCAAGGCCAGAGCGGTACGGCTCGAGGTACTCGTCCTTGCCCGTGATGATGAAGCCGCGCTGCCCGGTCTCGACATCCTTGAGCGACGACAGCAGGCGCTCCGTCGCGATGATCAGGGCATTGTCGTGCCGGGTCGCGCGGTCGAGGCGATCGTCCCGCAGATACCCCAGCGCCGCCGCGACCAGGGACAAGAGAAGGATCCCCCCGGACAGCCAAGACAGCGTGCGCAATCGATCCCAACGGCGCTCGACGGTCGTGTCGGTATGCTGGTCGTTCGTTTGTTCGGCCATGAACAGCCCTTCAGGCAGTCGGTCACGGAACCGCGACGTCGGGCCACCATAGCAGGCTGCGGGGCAGGGATCGAACACCAGCTGCTTGGCCCGCCCTTTTCCATGCCGACCCGCAACGCGATTGGCAGGAGGACGGCTTTCGTCCATATCTCCTGCGCGTCACCCGCGCCGGAGGACGAAGCGTGCCGAGCCCAGCATCCATCGAGGCGCCGTCAACCCCGGCCAGCGTCACGGGCTCGGCTGGTGGTCGTGCCTCCAGCACGATCCATGGACATGCGAAGGCGAGCGTCACCGGCCTCGGACTCGCGGCCCTCGGCGTCGTGTTCGGCGACAAAAGGCCAGGGAGCCCTCGACCGCGGCGGCGCGAGCGGCTTTGCGGCAGGTAGCTGCTCTGCAGCGTCACCCGATGCCTTGGTCGATCAAGCTGTCAGGGTCCACGAACGGCAACTCGCGCGTTTCGGCGACCGGCCGGCAGGTGACATGGCCGCCGCAAACATTGAGACCGTTCTTGAGATGCGGGTCGTCCCGCAGCGCCGCGCGCCAGCCCTTGTCGGCCAGCGCCATGGCAAAGGGCAGTGTCACGGCATTGAGCGCGAAGGTCGAGGTCCGAGCGACCGCGCCCGGCATGTTGGCGACACAATAATGCACGACGCCGTCGACCTCGTAGGTCGGGTCCGAATGGGTCGTGGCATGCGACGTCTCCACGCAGCCGCCCTGGTCGATCGCGACGTCGACGATGACGGCGCCGGGTTTCATGGTCCGGACCATGTCGCGAGTGACGAGTTTCGGTGCCGCCGCACCCGGCACCAGCACGGTGCCGATGAGGAGGTCGGCGTGGCGCACCAGTTCAGCTATGGCGGCGCGCGTCGAGAACACGGTCGAGACCGCGTTGCCGAAATGGACCGCGAGCCGCTTCAACGTGTCGGCCGAGCGGTCCACCACCGTGACCCGTGCGCCCATGCCGACCGCGATCGTGGCGGCGTGGCTGCCCGACACGCCCCCGCCCAGGATCACGACCTCGGCGGCCGGTACGCCCGGCACCCCACCGAGCAGGATGCCACGCCCGCCTTGCGCTTTTTCGAGGCAATGGGCGCCGACCTGCGGCGCGAGCCGCCCGGCGACCTCCGACATGGGCGTGAGCAGCGGCAGGGTGCCGAGCGGCGACGTCACGGTCTCGTAGGCAATGCAGACCGCGCCTGACTCTACGAGGTCGCGCGTTTGTTCGGCATCCGGTGCCAGATGCAGGTAAGTGAACAGGATCTGGCCGGGCCGGAGCCGGCCGCGCTCGCTCCCCGAGGGTTCCTTGACCTTCACGATCATCTCGGCTTCGGCGAAAATCCTGCTCGGTTCCGGCACCAGCAAAGCGCCCGCGGCCTCGTAATCCGCGTCCGGCAGCCCGGCCCCGAGCCCCGCGCCCGCTTCCACCATGACCCGATGACCATGATGGACCAATTCGCTCACGGAGGACGGGATCAGCCCGACCCGGAATTCGTTGTCCTTGACCTCTTTTGGTACGCCGATCAGCATGATGCAGTTCTTTCGCCTGGGCCACGTCCCGAGCCGCTGACGACGTGAGGGACCGGGACAGTACGGTCGAGCAAACAAGCTCGGTGCGCCCCTCTAGCACGGATCCCGGCCGGTTCGGATGTCACAGAGCGACGCGAGCAACTGGGCGACCACATCGTTGCCCGCAGAGCCGATCGGTGAGCCGAGGTTAGCGACGACTCGAGAACCGCAAAGGCCGCCGCGAACCCGAGATCGCGGCTCCGCATCGCCAAGCACGATCCTTGTCGCACAGGCTCGTCAAGACTCGAATCCGAGTTCCGCAAGTCGCGCGCGTATCGCGTCGTCCCGCAGGAACTTGAGGAACCGACGAACGGGCGCGCGATCGATGCGGCTCTTGGGGATCACGAAGTCGTAGCGTTCCGCTTGCACCGGCAGGAAACCGAGCCCGTACTGACGGCTCACGGTCTCGATGGCCACGCCCCAATCGGCCCGCGCTTGCGCGACCGCCACCGCGACCGCGTTGTGCGACTTGGCCTGGTGGGAGTAGCCGGCCGGGCGAACGCCGTTGAGCAGGCGGTCGATGACGATCCGCGTGCCGCTGCCCGCGTTACGGTTGATCATCAGGCAGGTGGGATCGGCAAGCACTGCCGCCAGCGATGCATCGACCGACAGCTCTTCGAAACGTGCATCTCCGCGTCTGAACACGATGCCTTGCATCCGCCCGTACCCGGGAACGAGCTCGAGTGTCTCGGTCAGGAAAGGCCGGTTGTAGTCGCCCGTCGCGGGGTCCATCAGGTGAATGCCCGCGATGTCGCATTCGCCGCGCCTGGCCGCCGCAAGGCCACCCATGCTGCCGACCGATAGCGCTTTGACGAGAACATCTTCCGCCATGAGCCTGCCGACCAGCATGTCGAGCCCGACGCAGTGGCTGCCGATCACGACGAGATCCGCCAGCCTGTGACCTGCCCCGATCAGCGCGACATCGACCATCGTTCCCGCCGGCACGGTTTCGGTTTGCGACGCCACCGTGAAGAAGCCGTCCGCCTGGCCGAAAGCCGTGACGGCGCCGGACCCCTTGGGGGTCGGATAGGCCGCGAGGCCACCGCCCTCGTCCGCGACGAGAGACGCCAGCACGTATTCGGTGCGGCCACGCTCGGAGGCTATGCGCATGGGCAGCACCGCCGGCAGGGTCTCGCGCCGCTGGCGTGGGCGGCCTGCGAAAGCGCGGATCACCGGCGCCACGAATTCATGGAAGGTGAAGATCGCCGAGGTCGGAAAACCCGGGAGCACCACGACGGGCTTGCCCTGCGATAGTGCGAGGCAGATGGGCTTGCCGGGTTTCAGCGCCGCCCCGTGCACCACGACGCCGGGGTCGTCGAGCCGGCTCACGACCCGGTAGGCCAAGTCGCCCGCGCCCTTCGAGGTCCCGCCGGACAAAAGCACTATGTCGCAGGCGAGCGCCTTTTGCAGCAGCGCCGTCAGTTCGGCTTCGTCGTCGCGGGCGATGCCGAGTCTGACCGGCACGCCACCGAGTTCCTCGACCGTGGCGGCCAGGATGGCGGCGTTGGAATCGTAGACATGCCCCACCCTCATGGGATCGCCGGGCGCGACGAGTTCGTCCCCCGTCGAGAAGATGGCCACTCGAGGCTTGCGCCAGACCCGGGCCTCAGCGAGGCCGATGGCCGCCAATGCCCCGATCTCCCGCGAGGTCAGCATCTGACCGGCGCGCAAGACGGTCTCGCCGCGCGCCATGTCGAAACCGGCGGCCTGGATGAACTGGCCCGGTACGGCGGGGCGCCGGATCTCGACGACGAGGCCGCGGTCGTCTTCGCACGCCTCGGTATGTTCGACCATGACGACGGCGTCGGCGCCCCGCGGGATCATGCCGCCGGTGGCGATGACGGTCGCGGTCGCCTCTCCGAGCGCAATGGCCGGCTCGACGCCGGGTGTCAGGATCTCGGCGCTGAGTGAAACCACGCGGGGCGCATCGTCGGAGGCGCCAGCGGTATCGGATGCGCGAACCGCGAAGCCGTCGACGCTCGCCCGATCGAAGCCGGGGACGTCGACCGCAGCGAGGACATCGCGCGCCAGCACGCGGCCGAGAGCCTGCGCCAACTCCACGGTTTCCTCGCCGAGCGGAGCCATCCTGATATGCCGCTGGAAGCGCGCCTCGGCCTCGTCGCGATCGATGACCTCGAGGAACTGTTCCTGTCGCGCAGCCTGACGCAAGGCGGTCCTCAAATCCTCGGTCACCTCTCCCGCTCCCCGTTGCGACCGGCCGTGCCGGCTTCCCCATAGGCGTACATGACGACCCGCGCACCCGGCGCGTAGCCCTCCATAGGGGCTGGAACGACGACGAACCCGTCGGCCCGAACCGCGGGCAGCAGCCCAACCGACTCGCCTGAGCCGACGGGCTCCGCGCGATCCCCCACAAGACGGACCTGGCAGATGTCGACGAGACCTACGGCCGACACGATCTTGCGCCCGACCTCGACCACGCGGCATCGGTCGCGCGGCTCGGGGTCGAGGCCTCCCAGGCTCCGAATAAGCCGCCCTGCGATCATCTCATAGGCACACAGGCAGGCAAGCGGATCACCCGGCAGGAGAACCACGGGCGCCCCTCGCACCAGACCCATCCCGGCAGACCCGCCGGGCCGCAAGGCGACGCCGTGGATCGCCAGCTCACCGGCTTCGGCGAGGGCCATGGGGGCCTCATCGTCGGCTCCCGTCCCGGTCCGCCCGGCCACGAGAACGGCGTCCGCTTCGTGTGTCGTCATAGCTTCGACCATCGCGGCACGCGTGCCGACCTGGGACGCGACATGCACCACCACGCCGCCGTCGCGGCGGACCAGCGTGCGCAGCATCGGCTCGTCGGCATCCTGCACCTCGCAGCCGCCGCTCGTTTTCGGGCCGGCCGAGATCAGCACGATGCGCGGTTGCCTGACGGCGCGGACTCGACCGAGGCCGATCGAGGCAATGAGGCCGACGTCTTGCGCGTGGAGGCGGCGGCCTTTCTCGATCAGCACCGTGCCGGCCGCGGCCTGCCGGGCTCGCCGCTCTACCCCGCTTCCAGGCGCAACCGGAGCGTAGATCTCCAGCGTACCCTGGCTCGGCTGGGCGGCTTCGAACGGCAACACCGCATCCGATCCGGCCGGCAGAGCCGCACCTGAGACGATGGGCACCGCAGCGCCCGGAGGCAGGACGCGGTCCGGGGATCCAAGCACGAACGGCAGCGGGTTGTAGTCTGCGGCCCCGATGGTCTCGCCGGCCCGGATCGCATAGCCGTCCTCGCCGGCACGGTCCTCCGAGGGAAGATCGCGCTTGGTCTTGACGGCCAGGGCGAGCACGCGCCCTGCTCCGTCGGCGGCGTCGATCTCCTCGTCTGCCAGGATCCGCGCTTGGGCGTCGATCCAGCGCGTCGCCTGCTCGACCGACACGCGGTCGGCGAAGCCCCGCATGCGAACGTCGGCCCGCGTCGGGCGGTGGCGTTCCCGGTCATCCGGCATGGAACCCCCTCGGCGGTCGGCAATCGAGGCCGACGAACCCGATCTCTCCGAGAATGGCGATCATGCCGCCTCTTTCCGTACCCGGTCCCGACAGGCCCGGCCGCATCGGGCCTTCGTGGACCGGGACTGCCGCCGGCCGGCAACCAACGCCCTCCTTGAAGATTGACCTCGGTGAAACGGGCGTCTGGGCGTTGGAGAACCGATATGGGTCATTTGGACAAGAGATTGGACCCCGACAAGGAGCCCGCGGGCGGCCAGGACGGCCGCATCAAGGACGGTATTTCGGGCAATCCGCCGGAAAGCACGAAGTACCAGCAGAACAAGACCGAGGACCTGCCCGACGGCCCGGCCCCCGATGTGATCGGGCAGAAAGCGCCGATCGACAGCTCCCGCAAAGGCTAGAGGTCTGCTGGACCGACCGGCGAGCTTCCCGCTCGGAACCGCAGCAAGCGCCGGGGCAGACGCGATACCTGCCCTCGCGATCACGGCATCCGACCTCCACGGATGATCGATTTTGGTCGCGCTCTCCTCCATGCGGGGCAATTGGTCGGCTATTTCGACCCCGAGCTGGTCGGGATACTCGCCTTGTCGCTGAGGGTGAGCCTGTCGGCCGCCGTAGTCGGGTTCCTCATCGGTGCGCCTCTCGGAGCGTCGCTGGTGGTGGCGAGGTTCCGGGGACGCCAGGCGCTGGTCGTGATCACGAATGCGCTGCTCGGGCTGCCACCCGTCGTGGTCGGCCTCTTCCTCTATCTTGTCCTGTCGCATTCCGGCCCGCTCGGCGTCTTCGGCATGTTGTTCACCCCGGCCGCCATGATCGTTGCCCAAGGCGTCCTTGCCCTTCCCATCGCGGTCGCGCTGGTCCATCGCGGGCTGGTACCGCTTTGGAGCGACTACGGCGATGCGCTGCTCATGGACGGAGCGTCCCGGGCGAGAGTCAAACTGGAGCTGCTTTGCATGGGCCGCGGCGTGTTGCTGACGGCCTTTCTCGCGGCTTTCGGGCGTGCGGTGTCCGAAGTCGGCGCGATCCTGATCGTGGGCGGCAACATTCGCGGGTTCACCCGCACCATGACCACCGCGGTCGCGCTCGAGACAAGCAAGGGCGACCTGCCCTTGGCCCTGGCGCTCGGTCTCGTCCTGATCGGCCTCAGCCTTGCCGTCAGTGCGACGGCGTTCGCTATCGAAGGCTGGACGCGGCAAGGCTGAACAGCCACCCCGGTCACGAGTGCGGCGCTGCGCTCGCATCGGGAAAGAACAGCTGCTCCCCTCCGATCTTATAGCCAGCAATCGTGTTCTGCCCTTCGGACGAGACGAGCCAGTCGATGAAGGCCTGGCCCTCCGCCACCTTCACCTGTGGGTGCTTCTCCGGGTTGACCAGCATGACCCCGTACTGGTTGAAAAGCTGCCGATCACCTTCCACAAGGATCGTCAGATCGCCCCGATGTCCGAATGAGAGCCACGTGCCCCGGTCGGAGAGCGTGTACGCGTCCATGGCCGAAGCGGCGTTGAGCGCCGGCCCCATACCCTGCCCGATTTCTCTGTACCAATTCCCTTCGGGAGAGACGCCGGCCTCCTTCCAGTACCGGAGTTCGGCCGCGTTGGTGCCCGAACGATCGCCGCGGGAGATGAACGGAGCCTTGCTGGCGGCGATCTTGGCAAAGGCCGCCAGCACGTCCTTGCCTCTCACGTGGGCCGGGTCGCTGCTCGGGCCGACGATGACGAAATCGTTGTACAACACGTCGTAGCGCCTGACGCCCTGCTGCTCGGCCATGAACTTCTCTTCGGCCGCCCTGTCATGGACCAGCACCACGTCGGCGTCCCCGCGCCGCCCGATGTCGAGGGCTTGCCCGGTCCCGACCGCCACCACCTTGACCTCGATGCCGGTCTTCGCCGTGAAGGCGGGCAGGAGGTGGCCGAACAGGCCGGACTGCTCGGTCGAGGTGGTCGAAGCAACCACGATGGACCTGCTCTGCGCGGACGCAACGAGAGGAGCCGTGACAAGCAACGCCAGACTGAGGATCAGCGTCAGGCGACGATCGAGCATGGGGTTTTCCTTGGCCTCGACAGGCTTGGGCGCCTCACAGTAGCGACGCGAAAGGGACAAATGGCACGATGGTGCCGGTTTCGATGGATTCGAAGTCCTCGGCCAGCACGACGAGCCCGTCCGCTTCCGTCAGAGACGTGATGACGCCAGCTCCTATCTTGGGGAACTGACGCGCCACGAGGCCGCCATCGGCACGGGATTCGAGATTGACGCGCACGAACTCCCGCCGGCCCAGTTTTTTCCGATAATCGAAGGCGAGCGCGACCGGCAGGCTCAGGGGCGCCTGGGGCAAGGCTCCGGCCAAGCGGTCCAGCACCGGGCGCACGACGTAGCAGAAGGTCACGAAGGCGGCGACGGGATTGCCGGGGAGGCCGAGGAGAGGCGTCCCCCGGATCACGCCCATGGCGACCGGCCGTCCCGGCTTGATGCCGATGCGCCAGAACACGAGGCTTCCTGCGGCCTCCACGGCAGCCTTGACGTGGTCTTCCTCTCCCGTGGACACGCCGCCCGACGTGACGATGAGATCGTGATGGCGCGCAGCATCGGCGAGGCTGTCGCGCAAAGCGTCGCGATCGTCGCCGAAGATGCCGAGGTCCGTGACCATGGCCCCGGCGCGCTCCAACATTGCGCGGAGCATCACCCGATTGGCGTCATAGATCGCGCCCGACCGGAGCGGTGTCCCCGGTTCCTGCACTTCGTCGCCGTTCGAGAGCAGGGCGACGCGCAAAGGGGTGCGGACCGGGAGGCCCACCCGGCCGAGGGCCGACGCGAGCGCGAGGTCCTGAGGCCGGAGGCGCCTCCCGGCCGGCAGAACGAGCGAGCCCCGGGCGACGTCCTCGCCGGCGCGGCGCACATTCGCGCCGCGTTTCAGCCCGGGCGGCAGCACGACCTCGTCGGCCTGCCGCACCACGTCCTCCTGCATGAAGATCGTGTCGGCAAGTGCCGGGAGCGGTGCGCCGGTGAACACGCGGACCGCACAGCCTCCCGCGGCAACGCCCTGGGCCGATCCGCCCGCAGCGATGCGGCCGCGAACCGGGAGCGTGGTCCGCCCCTTCGGGTCGATGTCGGCGAAAGCCACCGCCCAGCCATCGACGGCCGAATTATCGAAAGGGGGCAGGCCCGCCTCGGCCCGCACGTCTTGCGCGAGCACGCGCCCATCGGATTGGGCCAGGGCCAGGGTCTCGACAGCCGTGACCGGGTCGACGCGCGCCGTGATCAGGGCCACGGCGTCCTCGATCGACATCATCGGTCCGCCGAAGGCGAAACAGTCGTCACTGAGTTGCGCCATCCCGTTCCAGCCTCCCCAGGACCTCGCCAGCCGTTCGCGCGTGCTCCATCACGAGCTCTGCGATTCCCTCGATGTCGTCGATCTGAGCCCAAGGCAGGCCCGCTTCCGGGAAAGCGTCATCGGACGCGATCGCCACGACCGAGGCGTCGGTCGGGTGCAGGGGCGAGCGCCCCGTGGCCGATCGGAACACTTCGAGCTTGGGATGCGCCTCTCCCTTGAACCCTTCCACCAGGACCAGATCGCAAGGCGAAAGCCTGCGCAGAAGATCCGTGAGCCGAGGCTCGGGCGCGCCGCGCAATTCCCTGATTTGCGCCGAGCGCCGCGCCGACGATATGATGACTTCGCTCGCCCCAGCTGCGCGGTGCTCGAAGGAGTCCTTGCCTGGCACGTCGATGTCGAACGCGTGGTGGGCGTGCTTGACGGTTGCGACCTGGAGGCCGCGAGCGATCATGAGCGGGATCAGTCGCGTGATCAGCACCGTTTTGCCGGACCCGCTCCAGCCCGAGATCCCCAGCACCCTCATGCCGATTCTCCACCGCGGATCCATTGATGGTCCAGGTGCCTCGCCGCGGGACCGGAGCCTCCGTCCCGTCGAGCGACGTGCCGACGCGTCGCTCGCCCGTCTCCCCGGCGCTGCAACAGGAACACTGACGTCACGATGACCGAGACAACCTTGAACTTGAGAGGCCTGAAATGCCCTCTGCCGGCCTTGAGGACCCGCAAGGCGCTGGCTGCAGCCGCATCGGGAGACACCATCATCGTCGAATGCACGGATCCGCTGGCACGGATCGATATTCCGAACCTGCTCCGCGAGACCGGCGACGTGCTCGACAGCCGAGAACACCGAGGCGATCTGCTGGTTTTCCGCATGCGGAAAGGTGTGCGCTGACGCCCTCGCGAGAGCGCACCGGGAGTCACGATCCGTGCTCCGCGAGGCGTCGTGCTATGGCTTCCGCCTCGTCGATATCCTGTGGCGCGTTGGCGTTGAAGAAGGGGTCGTAGGGCGCATCCGGCCACGCGGCCTCGGCCCGGCGGTACCGGGCCGTGAAGCTGCCGACCTTGCGCTGTCCTTCGTCGACCAGGAAGGCGCGGAGATCGTGCCTTAGGGCGACCGGCCAGAGCCCGACCACCGGGTGGGTGCGGCCGGCAGACGCCGCGCAGGCCAGTTGCGCCTCGGCGGCGGACCGCTCGGCATGCAGGCGGACGACGAGATCGGCCGGTATGAACGGCGTGTCGCCGGCGACGCTGACGGCCCACACGACCCCGGGGGCTTTCTGCGCGAGCCAATCGAGGCCGGCCAGGATGCCGGCGAGGGGGCCCGCGAAGCCCGGCACGTCGTCGGCCACGACCGGAAGTCCGAAGGATGCGAAGCGTTGCGGATCGCCGTTCGCGTTGAGCACGAGGCCGGTGCATTGCGGCCCCAGGATATCGGCTACGCGGCCGAGGATCGATCTGCCGCCGATCGCGCGCAGGGCCTTGTCGCCCCCGCCCATGCGCCGCGACAGGCCACCCGCCAGAAGAATCCCATAGGTCGGCTCAATCATCCGACGCGCCCTTGCGCCGGTTCGGCCGCCCGGTCGGCACCGGTCCTCCCAACGCCGACCTCCCGTGTCATCGGTGGCGGCCTTCGGGCGCGAGGGCGCCGATGAAGCGGCGCCCGGTCATTCCGCTGCCGTCCGCAGCTCCGCTCGATTTGCCCGGACGGCGCAGAACTTGAACTCGGGGATCAGGCCGAAGGGGTCGAGCGCCGGGTTGGTGAGCAGGTTGGCGGCCGCTTCGGCGTAACAGAACGGCATGAACACCATGTTCTCCGGCACGTCGCGGTCGGACCGGACCTTCACCTCGACGGCGCCGCGGCGGGTTTCGAGCCGGATGAAGTCTCCCGGGAACAGCGACATGCGCCGCATGTCCTTGGGCGACATGAAGGCCACGGCCTCGGGCTCGATCTGGTCCAGCACGCCGGAGCGGCGCGTCATCGAGCCGGTGTGCCAGTGCTCGAGCACGCGGCCCGTCGAGAGTACCATCGGATATTCGGTGTCCGGAATTTCGTCCGGCGGCAGCACGTTGGCCGGGACGATCTTGCCGCGGCCGCTCTCGGTCGGGAACCCGGCCGAGAAGATGATCTCGTTGCCCGGCTTGTCGGGCGCGTCGACCGGATAGGTCACGGCGCCCTCGCGCTCCAGGCGCTCCCAGGTGATGTTGTTGAGCGAGCGCATCACTTGCGCCATCTCGGCGAAGACGTCGGCCGGACCGGTGTACGTCCAATCGAGCCCCATCCGCTTGCCGACCTCGGTGATGATCCAGAGATCCTGCCGCGCATCACCGGGCGGCTTCACGACCTGGCGCGCGAGCTGTACGCGCCGGTCGGTGTTGGTGAAGGTGCCGACCTTCTCGGCAAAGGCGGAAGCCGGCAGGATCACGTCGGCATGGAAGGCCGTCTCGGTCACGAACAGATCCTGCACGACAAGATGGTCGAGCATGGCCAGCGCCTCCCGGGCATGGCGCAGGTCGGGGTCGGACATGGCTGGGTTCTCGCCCTCGATGTACATTCCCTTGATCTCGCCGGCATGGATGGCGCGCATGATCTCGACCACCGTGAGACCGCGCTTGTGATCCAGCGGCTGGCCCCAGAACTCCTCGAACAACTCGGTCACGCCGGCCTTCTCGACCGGCTGGTAGTCGGGAAAGAACATCGGGATCAGTCCGGCGTCGGATGCCCCTTGAACGTTGTTCTGGCCCCGCAAGGGGTGCAGACCGGTTCCGGGTCGCCCCACCTGCCCGGTCACCAGGGCCAGGGCGATCAGGCAACGCGCATTGTCGGTGCCGTGGACATGCTGGCTGATGCCCATGCCCCAGAAGATGATGGATGCCCTCGAGGTGGCGTAGGTGCGCGCGACCTCCTTGATGATCTCGGCCGGGATGCCGCAGACCGGCGCCATCGCCTCGGGCGGAAAGTCCTTGATACGCTCCTTCAGCTTCTCGAAGCCTTCCGTGTAGCCGGCGATATACTGCTGGTCGGTCAGCCCCTCGGTGATGATGGTGTGCAGCATGGCGTTGAGCAGCGCGACATCGCTGCCCGGCTTGAACGCCAGGTGATGGGTGGCATGGCGCGAGAGCCCTTGACGCCGTGGATCGATGACGATGAGTTTCGCGCCGCGTTTGGCGGCATTCTTGATGAAGGTCGCCGCGACCGGGTGGTTGACCGTGGGATTGGCCCCGATCACCACGATGACTTCAGCGTCGAGCGCCGCTGCAAACGGGGCCGAGACCGCGCCCGAGTTGAGCCCCTCCATCAGGGCTGCAACCGAGGAGGCGTGGCAGAGCCTGGTGCAATGGTCGACGTTGTTGGCCCCGAAGCCCGTCCGCACCAGTTTCTGAAGCAGGTAGGCCTCCTCGTTGGAGCCCTTGGCGGAGCCGAAGCCGGCGAGCGCCTTCGGCCCGTGCGTGTCGCGGATGTCGACGAGCCCGCGCGCGGCAACGTCGAGGGCCTCTTCCCAGGTAGCCTCGCGAAAATGCGTCCACGGGTTCGCCGGATCGACCTGATCGTTGGCGTCCTTCGTGGCATTTTGCAGCCGGATCAGCGGCTTCGTCAGCCGATGCGGATGCTGGATGTAGTCGAAGCCGAAGCGGCCCTTGACGCAGAGGCGATTGTGGTTGGCCGGCCCGTCGCGGCCTTCGGCATAGACGATCTTCTCGTCCTTGACGTCGTAGGTGACCTGGCAGCCGACCCCGCAATAGGGGCACAGGGAATCCACCTTCCGGTCCGCCCAGACGGTCCGGGTCTGATTGGCGTCGAGGAGCGCAGCGGGCATCAGCGCGCCCGTCGGGCAGGCCTGCACGCATTCGCCGCAGGCCACGCAGGTGCTCTCCCCCATGGGATCATCGAAATCGAAGACGATCTTCGCACCGAAATTGCGGTAGGCCATGCCGATCACGTCATTGACCTGGACCTCGCGGCAGGCGCGCACGCACAGCCCGCACTGGATGCAGGCGTCGAGGTTGACCCGCATGGCAGGGTGGCTCGGATCGCTGGTCCAGCGCGGCGAGGCCGGAAAACGGCTCGCCCCGACCGCTACCTCATCGGCCCAGTGCCAGAATTTGGAATCGGGGTCGTGCGAGGTCTCGCGTGCCGGCTGGTCGGCCACGAGGAGCTCCATCACCATCTTGCGGGCCGCGACGGAGCGCTCGCTCTGCGTCTTGACCTTCATGCCGACGGTGGGCTTGCGCTTGCAAGACGGGGCGAGAACCCGCTCGCCCTCGATTTCCACCATGCAGACCCGGCAATTGCCGTCGGCCCGGTAGTCGGGCTGCGGCAGGTAGCACAGGTTCGGGATGCGCGTGCCGACCCGCTGGGCGACCTGCCAGATCGACTCGTCGGGCCCCGCCTCGACCTGCTGCCCGTCGAGTTCGAAACTGAGCGTCTCGGTCATGTCGACCTGCCGGGTCATGGCGACCTCCTGGGCTCGAATTCTTCGGGAAAGTGCTTGATGACGCTGAGAAGCGGGTTCGGGGCAGCCTGGCCCAACCCGCAGATGGACGCGTCGCGCATGACATTCGCGAGTTCGGTCAGCAGCGCCAGATCCCAGTCGTCGCGTTCCATGAGCTTCACGGCCTTCTCGGTTCCGACCCGACAGGGCGTGCACTGACCGCAACTCTCGTCCTCGAAGAACCGCATCAGGTTCAGCGCCGCCGCCCTCACGTCGTCCTTGTCGGACAGGATGACGACCGCCGCCGAGCCGATGAAGCAGCCGTGCTTCTCGAGGGTGCCGAAGTCGAGCGGAATGTCATCCATCGATGCCGGCAATATACCGCCGGACGCGCCACCGGGCAGATAGGCCTTGAGGGCATGTCCCTCGGCCATGCCGCCGCAGAACTCATCGATCAGCTCGCGCACAGTCACGCCTGCGGGCACGAGTTTCACTCCGGGGTGGCGCACGCGTCCCGAGACCGAATAACTGCGCAGACCCTTGCGGCCGTTCCGACCCTGGTCGGTCCACCAGGCAGACCCTTTCTCGACGATATCGCGCACCCAGAACAGCGTCTCGACATTGTTGATGAGGGTCGGCTTGCCGAAAAGCCCGACCTGGAACGGGTAGGGCGGCTTATGGCGGGGCAGACCGCGTCTGCCCTCGAGGCTTTCCAGAAGCGAGGATTCCTCGCCGCAGATATAGGCCCCGGCACCCCGGCGCAGATGCAACACCGGGCCGCCGGTCGGGAGCTTCGCGATCTCGCGCGCGAGGATCTCGCGCGATGCCGGATATTCGTCGCGCATATAGATGTAGACGTCGGTCGCCTCGACGACATGGGCGCCGATCAACATGCCTTCGATGAAGCGATGCGGGTCCGTTTCCAGGTAGAACCGGTCCTTGAACGTGCCGGGCTCGCCCTCGTCGCCGTTGATGGCCATCAAACGCGGACCAGGCTCGCCGAGGACCGAGCGCCACTTGCGCCCGGTCGGGAACCCCGCGCCCCCGAGCCCTCGCAGGCTCGCGTCGTCGAGCGGTTTCAGGATGTCCTCGGCCGCAACCGCTCCGGCTCGCAGGCTGTCGAGGAGACGGTAGCCGCCCCGCGCCCGATAAGCATCGTAGTCGACGTAGTCCGCCGGTAGGTGGACGTGGATGTCGCGCTTGTCGACGGCGTCGCCGACGCTGTCCGATGTGGCATGGTCGATGAAGTTGTGACCGACCTCCGCGATCGGCGCGGTGTCGCAACGGCCGACGCAAGGGACCCGCAGCACCCGCACGCCCGGACCGAGCGTAGCGCGAAGCTGGCCGATCAGGGGCTCCGCCCCCTGAAGCGCGCACGTGATGCTCTCGCAGACGCGCACGGTCACGGGCGGCACGTCGGGATCGCCTTCCTTCACCACGTCGAAATGGGCGTAGAAGGTCGCGGTTTCGAATACTTCGGCGAAGGCGAGCTTCATCTCGTCCGCGAGCGCCGCGAGATGCGCGGCCGTGATCTGACGGTAGGTGTCCTGGACGAGATGGAGATATTCGATCAGCAGGTCGCGGTGCCGGGGCCGGTCGCCCAGCAGCGCCGCGATCTCGTGGTGCGCCTCGGGCTCGATCTGCCGTCCCTTCGGAGTCGGCTTGGCGCGCTTCCGCCCCTGGCCCGGGTGTTCGAAGCGCCGGACCTCGACGGGGTTCTCGTTCAGCATTCCAGGCTCACTTTCGTGCGCGCGGCGCAACGGCTAAGATGTAGGATGACGCCCCTGGAGATTCGAGAGCGAGGTCGCCCCGACCTCAATGCCGAACGATGACAAATCGCGGCTGTCGCGGCCTTCAGGGTTCCGCGGGGAACAGTCGTCCATTGCACCGGGTCAGCCACTCCCGACAATGTCGGACGGTCGGTGTACGCATTTGGCGCTTCCTGGAGGAAGCGCCAAAAAGCATGTCGCACGCATAGGATGGGCTCGCTCAAGAGATTACTGCAACCCGTTGCGGAAGCATCATTTCATTTGATCGACGTCGATGCCGACCGTGACGGCTCCGATGGCCTGACCACTGGCCGGATCCTTGATGGTCAGACTGGCCTGTGAGATGTTGGGCTTGCCGCCATCCGGCCCGATCTTATCGACGAAGATGGCATCGGGTCCAACGCCGTAGGTCTTCCAATATTTGGCTTCGTCGCCTTGGTTGTAGTCCTCTGTCAGATCGGTCTGGCCGACGTTGAGCCCCTTGTTGTCAAAGGCGAAAATTTCCAGCACAACGTACCCCAGCGCCTCCTTTTTCTTCCTGAGAAAAGTTGAGAGGTCGTTGTTCATCCTTGAATCGATGAGCTTTTTATCTGTTCTTTCGAGCCAGCCAATATCCATCCTGTCGATGTCCGCCGACTTAAGTTTAGAGTCGGCAACGTTTTGGGCCTTGACAGCATCAACGACTTTCGGATCGCCGAGCCAAGGCTTTATGTTAGCCACGACGTAATCTTCCACCTTCTTGAGGCGGGCGTCCTCGGCTGCCATCGCTGCATTGGCTGCGAAGATTAAGCTGACGACCATGACGGCGCATTTGGTATGCTTAGACATGTCGATTTCCTCTCCTGACCTAAACGGTCACACAGCTCATGGACTTAGCTTGCCTTGTTCATCTCGAAGACGTCGACCTTGTTGCTCTCGTTGCGATAGACATAGACCGCGTGTGTCTTGGTATCGACCGCGAGCGTGTGCATGTTCTTCTCGGACGGCAGACTATCGACGAGCTTGTTGCTGTCGAGGTCGATGACGTCGACCACGCCGGACTTGTCACCCACATAGGCCCGCCGAGCCGTTGGGTCGACGACCGTGGCGTCGACGGCGCCGGGCACCGGAATCGTGGCCACGACCTTGCCGCTGTCGGCGTCGAGCACCAGCATCTTCTTCTCACCGCTGCCGACGATGACGTGATTGGTCTTGGCGTCGTAAGCGGCGGCCTTCGCCGACCCCTGAAGACCGACATCCCAGGTAGCGACGATCTTGCCGGTCTTGGCGTCGATCACGTCGACCATGTTGTCGTTGGGCTGATAGATCTTGTCCTTCCCGGCGACGTAGACCGCGATGTCCGGTCCGTCCTTGGCGGGATCGGGCTTCAAGCGCATCTTGGCCTCGGCCTTGAAGGGCTTCGTGGCGCTGAAGATCGTCGCGTCATCGCTGTTCGAGGACGTGTAGATCCGTCCTTCCTTCGACATATAATTGACGGTGTCGGGACCTTTTCCCTCGGGGGTCAGGGTCGCCACCTTCTCGAAGGTCTTCTGATCCAGCACCACGATCGAATTGGAATCGTTGTCGGCCGCAAAGGCGTAAGGACCTGCGAAGTCGATGCCATTGCTGTTCGCGACATCGGGAACGACATGGGCGATCGCGTTCGTGCGCGTGTCGATGACCACGACGTTATGAGCGGGCGATTGCGAAAGCCACACCATGCCGGTTTCCGGATTGAAGGTGGTCCAATCACCATGCCCGCCCTTGTCGCCGGGCAGGTCGATGGTCTTCACGAGCTTGTACGCGGTTCCGGCAGCCGAGGCCGGGACGGCGAGGGCCAAGACGCCAACGGCGCATAACGCTGCGCGCGATACTGAAGACATGAGTTCCTCCCTGGACTTGCACCGGTGCACTTGTGGACACCTGGTAGTTTGGTATACCTTATGCCAGAGCGTGTCCAGCGCCTCCGGTGCGATCGGGCCGACCAGGGACTCCTCGGCGCCAGCCGATCGCCCTCGCAGCCCTTGCGATGATCGGTGCGGCCGTCTGCATCAGGGGAGTGTTCCAATGGTCGACTCCGAAGTCTCCTGGACGCCCAAAGCTCTCGGCAAGGGGTTCGTGATCAAGCGGCTCGAGCCGGAAGCGAGCTTCAAGAGCAAGGCCTATGCGGCGTTGAAGGACGCGATCCTGCGCATGGATATCTACGCGACGCCGGATCCCGTCATGCTCGACGAACGCGCCTTGTCGGACAGCCTGGGGATCAGCCGCACGCCCATCCGCGAAGCCGTGGCGATGTTGGAGCAGGACGGTTTCGTTCGGACCGTGCCGCGACGCGGTATCCTGGTGGTCAAAAAGACAAAGGTCGAAGTCGTCGAGATGATCCAGGCCTGGGCCGCACTGGAAGGCATGGCGGCACGGTTGATCACGAAAATCGCGCGCTCGGAGGACATCTCGGCGTTGCGCAGCTACTTCGAAGCATTCTCGCCCACGCACCCTCCGCAAGACGACATCGCCGGCTACTCGGATGCGAACGTGGCCTTCCACCAGGCCCTGATCTCGCTCAGCGGCTCGCAGGTGCTCGTCGGAATGACCGACAGCATCCTCATGCACGTGCGGGGCTGGCGGAAGATGACCATCGGCAGGAGCGAACGCATCAGCTGCTCGTTGCCGGAGCACTACGCCATCATCCAGGCGCTCGAACGACGCGACACGGACGCGGCGGAAGAACTCGCTCGTGATCACACCCTGGGCCTCGCCGCCTACGTCGATGCCCACGGCCACGAGCTGTTCGACTGAAAGCCGCCAGGGGAAGCCAAGCTGGCCGACCTGGCAGACAATAGCGCGTCGTCGTCGTTGGGCGGTTATTGACACGCTCATGATCGACAGTCTCTGAGCTCGATCTCCGCCCGGCAGGATTGCTCCGGTCATCGCCCGGGTCCCATCCCATGCAGGTGTCCAGGCGAAGTAGCGTCCCATCTTGTCGCGATGCAGCATGCAGTTCGGCTGCATTGCAAACATTCACAGCCGCACCTGTCGGCTGTATTCGGTGCAAAAAGCTCTTGTGTTGTATGTGGTATGCCACATAATGAGCGGAAAGGACGCGAGCAAGCGTCTGTCGCAGGTTACGAGGGAGGACGGGATGTCCATGAGCGCAACACCCGCAAGCGGCGGGATCAAGGTGAACCGATGGACCCAGTTGGTGATCGGCGTCATCTGCATGGTGCTGATCGCCAATCTTCAGTACGGCTGGACGCTCTTCGTCAGCCCGATGGAAAAGGCAACCCACTGGGACGTCACAGGCATTCAGCTTGCCTTCAGCATCTTCATCGCGCTGGAAACCTGGCTCACACCGGTCGAGGGGTGGATCGCCGATACGCTCGGGCCGCATCGCGGACCGAAGCTGGTCGTGGCTATGGGCGGCCTGTTCGTTGGGCTGGGCTGGATCATCAACTCGGCAGCCGATTCACTGGGAATGCTGTATCTGGGCGCCGTCGTTTCGGGCATCGGCGGCGGGGCCGTCTATGCGACCTGCGTGGGCAATGCCGTCAAATGGTTCCCTGACCGTCGAGGGCTCGCGGTCGGCATCACGGCGGCCGGATACGGCGCCGGCGCGGTCGTGACGGTGATTCCGATCCAGATGATGATCAATTCGGCTGGCTATGCCTCGACGTTCTTCTGGTTCGGACTGGTCCAAGGTGCCGTGATCTTCGTCGTCGCCTGGCTGCTCAAGGCGCCTTTGCCGGGCGAAGTGCCCGCGGCCACCAAGGTGAAAGTGCTGCAGTCGCGCACCAGCAGCACGCCGCGAGAGATGCTCTCGTCTCCGGTGTTCTGGCTGCTCTACGTGATGTTCGTGCTGGTGTCGGCAAGCGGTCTGATGGCGACGGCCCAGATCGCGTTGATCGCGAAAAACTACGGTGTCGCCAGTACCGTGATCCTGTTCGGCGCCTCGACCCTGACGGTCGCGCTGATCGTCGACGGGATCGCGAACGGCGGGGCGCGGCCGTTCTTCGGTTGGGTGTCCGATCAGATCGGACGCGAATACACCATGGCGATCGCGTTCGGCCTTGGCGGCGTGGCTTATTGGCTTCTCGGCAGTTTGGGAACGAGCCCTTGGGGGTTCGTGCTTTGTGCTGCCTTGATCTTTTTCACCTGGGGCGAGATCTTCAGCCTGTTCCCCTCGACCTGCACCGACACGTTCGGACCGAAGTACGCGACGACGAACGCCAGCTTCCTCTACACGGCGAAGGGTTTCTCGGCGTTTCTCGTGCCGCTGGCCAACGTGCTCAAGGATTACACCGGAAGCTGGCACATGGTGTTCGTGGTTGCCGCGATCATGAACTTCATCGTGGTGGCCTTGGCGCTCTTCGTGCTTCGGCCGATGCGTCTGTCGGCCGCCAAATCAGCCGACGTCCTCGCGCCCCATCCGGCCGAGTGACGGTCGGCAAGCCGCCGGTCGCGCAGCGTTATCGGAGCCACTTGACGACCCATGAAGATCTGCATCTTCGGCGCGGGAGCCATCGGCGGATACATGGCCGTGGAATTGTCCCGTGCCGGGTGCGACGTGTGCGTCATCGCCCGCGGTGAGCATCTCCGGGCGATCCGGGATCGCGGCTTGGCGCTGCTCATCGCCGGGCAGACCAGGGTCGCGCGCGTGGCGGCGAGCGACGATCCGCGTGATTTCGGACCGCAGGATTACGTGATCAGCGCCCTGAAGGCGCATCAACTGCACGGGAACGCGGCGCGCTTCGCGCCCCTCCTCGGACCGGATACCGCCGTTGTCACAGCCGCGAACGGCATTCCTTGGTGGTACTTCCACAAGGAGGGCAGCTGCTTCGAAGGGCGTCATCTCGAGACCGTGGACCCCGGCGCACGACAATGGAGGCTCCTCGGCCCCGAACGCGCCATTGGTTGTGTCGTCGACCCGGCTTGCGAGGTGGTCGGACCCGGCGTCGTCGAACACCAGGGGCTGAACCGGTTCACCCTGGGCGAGCCCGACGGATCCCGCTCTCACCGGATCGTCGCCTTGGCCGAAGCCATGACGGCCGCGGGTTTCGAGGCTCCGGTCCGGGATGGGATCCGCTGGAACGTCTGGCTGAAACTCTGGGGCAACGTGTGCTTCAACCCCATCGGCGCGCTCACCCACGCGACGCTCGACAGGATCGTGCACGAGCCGGCCCTGGGCGCCCTTTGCAGGACGTTGATGCGGGAAGCCAAGGCGGTCTCCGACGCGCTTGGCATCCATATCCCGAACGAGATGATCGACCGGCGGCTTGCGGCGGCCGGGGCTGTCGTGGGTCACAAGATGTCGATGCTGCAGGACCTCGAACGCGGGCGATCGCTGGAAATCGACGCTCTCGTGGCATCCGTCCAGGAGCTCGGCCGCCTCTGCGGCGTCGCCACCCCGACCATGGACGTCATGCTGGCCCTGGTGCAGGAACGGGGCCGGCAAGCTGGGCTCTATACCCCTCGGTCGTCGTCGAAGACCCGCGGATGGCTGGCTGAGGTCCGTATGGCCTTTTCCGGGTCGATCTATCGCCCGACCGATCGTGCCCGTGGCCCGTGCCCCTAGTATGGAACCTGCTGCACGCTTCACACGTCCTGGCCGGATGGCCGGACCTGCCCAAGGCTCAAACGGCGGACCCGAGCCTCAGCCGGATCGTCTCGCCGACGAGGTGCGCGCTCGACGCGATCACGACGCCGGCTGCCTCTAGGGCGGCGATCTTGGCACCGGCCGCGTCCCGACCGTTCATCGTCAAGGCGCCGGCGTGACCCATCCGACGCTCCACCGGCGCGTGGCGGCCGACCACCAGAGCCACGATCGGGATCTTCGGCCTCGCGGCGTCGAGGTAATGGGCAACGTCCTGTTCTTCCGCCCCGCCGATCTCCCCGATGAGCACGACCCCCTTGGTCCCAGGGTCGGCGAGGAAGAGTTCCAGACAGTCCCGCATGCTCAACCCATGGATCGGGTCGCCCCCGACGCCCACGGTCGTCGATTGGCCGAGCCCGGTCGCCGAGACCTGCGCCACGACTTCGCTGGTCAGGGACGCCGATCGCGAGATGATGCCGACGCTACCGGGCCGTTCGCTGCCGGTCGCCATAACGCCCATCTTGCACGAGCCGGGCGTCAGGACGCCCTGGGAATTCGGGCCGACGAGCCGCGTGCGGGATCCTGAAAGCGCCGCGCGAACCCGCACCATGTCGTGGATCGGCACGCGTTCCGTGATCGTCACCACCAGGGGGATCTCGGCCTCGATAGCCTCGATCATGGCGACGGCCGCATTCGCAGGCGGCACGAAAACCATGCTGGCGTTCGCGCGCGTGTCCCTCACGGCCTCCGCCACCGTATCGAACACCGGCAGGTCGAGGTGCGTGGTTCCGCCTTTGCCCGGCGTCACTCCCGCGACCACGCGCGTTCCGTATTCGATCATGCTGACCGTGTGATGGGTCCCGGCCCAGCCGGTCATACCCTGGCAGAGGACACGCGTCCTGGAATCGATGAGGATCGCCATGATGTGCTATCGCCCCGCGGCCGCGACCGCCTGGGTGGCGGCAGTCCACATGTCGGCGCTTTCGATGACGCGACAGCCGAAGTTCCGAAATCGCGACCGGGCGAAGACCGCGTTGGTGCCGGCAAGGCGAACCACCGTCGGCAAAGTGCGGCCGGTGCGGCGCATGGCGATGCCGAGCCCGTCGACGATCACGTCGCAGGGCTGCATGCCCCCGCCGTGGACGTTGATCAGCAGCACGCGCACCTTGGGATTATCGAGCAGCAGGCCGAACCCATGCGCCACGTCCAGGCTTCTGGCCGTCGTCCGGATATCCATGAAATTGGCCGGCCTGCCCCCTGCCTCGCAAACCATGTCGAGGGTTGCCAACCCCAGCCCGGCTCCGTTCGCCGCCACCCCGATGTTGCCGTCCATGCGGACGTAGTTCAGCTGCTTCTGCTGAGCCCTGACTTCCAGCTCGGCGTCTTCGTCATCGTCGCGCAACACCGAGAGCGACGACTGCCGGAACAGGGCGTTGTCATCGATCATGATCTTCACGTCGAGCGCCACCAGACTGCCGTCGCGCATCACGGCCAGGGGGTTGACCTCGATCAGGCTGGCGTCGAGTTCGCCGAAGGCTCGCCGGATATCGTCCACGAGCTTCGTGAAGGCCTGGACCTCATCTCCCTTCAACCCCAGCCGCAGCGCCAACGCCGCAACGTCGGCGGCCGGCAAGGGCTGCTGCCCCGTTCCGAGCTGCATGCGCTCGATCTCGGCCTCGCCGGACAGGATGCGGTCCTCGACCTCGCCGCCGCCCTCGGAGCTTGCGACGAGGACGACCGCGCCCACGGAAGCGTCGATCAGCAGCGACAGATACAGGGTGCGCGCCGGCTCTATGCCGGCCTCGACCAGCAGGCGCTTGACCAAGTGCCCGTTCGGTCCACTCTGCTCGGTGACGAGGCGTCGCCCGAGCAGCTCCTGCGCGGCTTTTTCGGCGAGGTCGGCGGAGCGGACCAGGGACACGCCACCGGCTTTCCCACGCCCGCCTGCCCGGATCTGGGCTTTGACCGCGAGAGCCGACGTTCCCAGCCGCTGGGCGATGTCGCGCGCCTCCCCGGTCGTGACCGCGACCTCTCCCGAGGGCACCGCGACGCCGAAGCGCGCCAAGATCCGTTTGGCTTGGAATTCCTGCAGGATCATGGATCTCACTCGACCGCGACGACGTCACCCCCGAGACTCACTTCCCTGGGCCGCGGCGGAACGAATTCGCCCAGGGCTCCGCTCGCCTTGATCTCGTCGACACGGCGATCATCGAAGCCGAGCACGTCGCGAAGGACCTGGTCGGTGTGCTCGCCCAAGAGGGGGGATCGCGTGACTTCGGTCGGACTATCGGACATCTTGATCGGATTGCCGACCGTCAGGTAGGGGCCGCGCTTCGGATGGTCGACCTCGACGACCGTGCCGGTGTCGCGCAGCGACTGCTCCTCGGCGATCTCCCGCATGGACAGGATCGGTCCGCATGGAATGTCGAACTCGTTCAGGATGTCCATGGCCTCGAACTTGGTCTTGGTCATGGTCCATGCTTCGATCCGGGCGAAGATCTGGTTGAGCTTCGGCAAGCGTGCCGCCGGCTTCGCGTAGCCCGGATCCGTCTTCCACCCCGGCTCGCCGATCACCTCGCAGATCGCCTCCCAGACCGGGGCCTGGGTGATGAAGTAGATGTAGGCGTTGGGGTCGGTCTCCCAGCCCTTGCACTTCAGGATGCGGCCGGGCTGGCCACCGCCGGAATCGTTGCCGGCGCGGGGCACGGCGTCGCCGAACGCAATGCCTTCGCCGAACTGGCTGTATTCCTGCAACGGACCGTGAGCGAGCCGCTGCTGGTCGCGGAGCTTCACGCGGCATAGGTTCAGTACGCCATCCTGCATGGCCACGGTGACCTTCTGCCCGCGCCCGGTCTTCTCACGCTGGAGCAGCGCCGCGACGATGCCCAGAGCCAAATGCAGGCCGGTGCCGCTGTCGCCGATCTGGGCGCCCGTCACCAGCGGGAGACCGTCGCGGAAGCCGGTCGTCGAGGCCGAGCCGCCGGCACATTGGGCGACATTCTCGTAGACCTTGCAATCCTCGTACTTGCCCGGACCGAAACCCTTGATGGACGCCAGGACCATGCGCGGGTTGATCGACTGGATATGGGCCCAGGTCAGGCCCATGCGATCGAGCGCGCCCGGCGCGAAATTCTCGACCAGGACATCGCAGGTCTTGATCAAAGATTCGAGCACCTCCTTGCCGGTGCGGTTCTTGGAGTCGATGGTGATCGAACGCTTGTTCGAGTTCAACATCGTGAAATACAGGCTGTCGGCATTGGGAACGTCACGCAGCTGCCCGCGCGTGATGTCGCCCACCCCGGGGCGCTCGACCTTGATCACATCGGCGCCCAACCAGGCGAGGAGCTGGGTGCAGGTCGGACCCGATTGCACGTGGGTGAAATCGAGGATGCGGACGCCGTCCAGTGCCTTGGTCATGAGATCCTCTCGATATTGGTCAGGTCTTCGAGCGGCCCGGTCCATTGGGAAGAGGCCGCCCATCGTCTGCGGAATCGGTCTCTACTGCGTCGGCTGCTTGCGCAGCTTGCTTTGCGGATTGAGGTTGCCGATCCTGCCGCTCTCGCTGCCAGCCGCAGGGTCGATCACGGCATTGATGAGGGTCGGTCTGCCGGAGTCCATCGCCTCGTTCACGGCACGCTTCAGCTCGTCGGGGGTCGTCACATGGACGCCAGTGCCGCCGAAGGCTTCCATCATCTTGTCGTAGCGCGAACCCTTGACGAAGACGGTCGGCGCGGCATCCGAGCCCCCGGTGGGATTGACGTCGGTTCCGCGGTAGATGCCGTCATTGTTGAAGATCACGATACAGATCGGAAGGCGGTACCGGCAGATCGTTTCCACTTCCATGCCGGAGAACCCGAAGGCGCTGTCGCCTTCCACCGCCAGCACGGGCTTGCCGGTCTCGATCGCGGCCGCGATGGCGAAGCCCATGCCGATGCCCATGACGCCCCAGGTGCCGACGTCCAGGCGCTTGCGCGGCTGGTACATGTCGATGACGCCGCGCGCGAGATCGAGCGTGTTGGCGCCTTCATTGACCAGGATGGCGTCGGGCCGCTCCTTGATGATGGTGCGCAAGGCACCGAGCGCGCCGTGGAAGTCCATCGGCGCCGAGTTCTTCATCAACCTCGGCGCCATCTTGGCGATGTTGTCGTCCCTTTTCGCCCTGACGGCGTCGGTCCACTCGGCGGGCGAAGCCGCCCACTTGCCGTCCATCCCCTCGAGCAGAGCCGAGACGCAGGAGCCGATATCGCCGACCAGCGGAGCCACGATCTCGATGTTGCTGTCCATCTCCTTGGGCTCGATGTCGATCTGGATGAACCTCTTGGAGCCGGGCTCGCCCCAGCTCTTGCCCTTGCCGTGCGACAGGAGCCAGTTGAGGCGTGCGCCGATCAGCATCACGACGTCGGAGTCCTTCAGCACCGTCGAGCGCGCCGCGCCCGCGCATTGCGGATGGGTGTCGGGCAAGAGGCCCTTGGCCATGCTCATGGGCAGGAATGGAATGCCGCTTTTCTCGATCAGCGCCCGGATGGCATCATCGGCCTGCGCATAGGCGGCGCCCTTGCCCAGGATGATCAAGGGGCACTTGGCGCTTCTGAGCACGTCGAGCGCACGCTTGACCGCAACCGGAGCGGGAAGCTGGGCCGGTGCCGGATCGATGACCTTGACGAGGGACTTGGCGCCAGCCTCGGCGTCCATCACCTGACCGAAAAGCTTGCCCGGCAGATCGAGGTAGACGCCGCCCGGACGACCCGAGACAGCGGCGCGGATCGCGCGCGCCACCCCGATGCCGATGTCGGCGGCATGCAGCACGCGGAAGGCCGCCTTGCAGAGGGGCTTGGCGATGGCCAGCTGATCCATCTCCTCGTAGTCGCCCTGCTGCAGGTCGACGACCTCGCGCTCCGACGAGCCGCTGATCAGGATCATCGGAAAGCAGTTCGTCGTGGCATTGGCCAGCGCCGTCAGCCCGTTGAGAAAACCAGGCGCCGACACCGTGAGGCAGATGCCGGGCTTCTTGGTCAGATAGCCGGCGATCGCAGCCGCGTTGCCTGCGTTCTGCTCGTGCCGGAACGAGATGACGCGAATGCCTTCGGCTTGCGCCATGCGGCCGAAATCCGTGATCGGGATGCCTGGCACGCCATAGATGGTCTTGATGCCGTTGAGCTTGAGCGCATTGATGACGAGGTGAAACCCGTCCGTGAGATCCTGCTCGGCGTCGGCTTGGGACCTATTGGCATCGAAGCTTTGTACTGATGCGGACATTCCGCGTCCTCCCGGAAAGGGTTCGAGGGAAGCGCTTGGTCCGGATCGGCTTGCCCGCAGACCTCGCCACTGCGAGTTCTCTCCGGCCGCCAACGCCACAGCTTCCCCATTTCCCACGACGTTGGCATGCCAAATGCCAAGGTGTCAATGTCGGATGCCGCCCAGGTGAGGCTTCGGGTGGCGTCAAGCCTTCCGCCGCCACTTGACAAAGCCGGTTCCTGGTATGCCAAATGCCATAGCTGACAAATTTGGTTTACGGCGTGGTCGCGCCCGACCGCAGAAACGAATGGGAGCAGGCTCATGAACGTTCAGGCAACGCCGACGGGCGGTAGCAACGGGCAGATACGCACGATCCTCGACAAGGTCAGGGCAGAAGGCCGGAGCAGCCTAACGGCGCCAGAAGGCAAATTGCTGTGCGACGCCTACGGAATCCCGGTGCCCAAGGAAGTGGTCTCTGCCTCGGCCGAGGACGCCGCCAAGGCTGCCACGGAGATGGGGTACCCGGTGGTGATGAAGATCGTGTCCCCCGATATCCTGCATAAGACGGAAGCCGGCGGCGTCATCGTCGGCGTAGCCTCGGCCGATGAGGCCAAGGCCGGTTACGACAAGATCCTGGCCAACGCCAAGAGCTACAAGGCGGATGCGAAGATCGAAGGCATCCAGGTCCAGCAGATGCTTAAGGGAGGCACCGAGGTGATCGTGGGATCGATCACCGACGGGTCCTTCGGCAAGCTCGTGGCCTTCGGCCTCGGCGGCGTGCTCGTCGAAGTCCTCAAGGACATCACTTTCCGGCTCGCGCCCGCCACCAAGGAGGATGCCTTGTCCATGCTGGACGGCATCCAGGCCAAGGAGATGCTGCACGGCGTGCGGGGCGGCGATGCGGTCAACCGCGACGCGCTGGCCGACATCATCGTCCGGGTATCGAAGCTCGTCAGCGATTTCCCGGAGATCATCGAACTCGACCTCAACCCGGTCTTCGCGACCAAGGACGACGCCATTGCGGCCGACGTCCGTATCGTGGTGGATTTCGCCTATGAGCCCCGCAAGGCGGCCCATACACACGACGAGATCGTCACGGCGATGAACCGCATCATGCGGCCCAAGGCGGTCGCGGTGATCGGCGCCTCCGCGGAAGCCGGCAAGATCGGCAATTCCGTCATGAAGAACCTCATCAGTGGCGGCTACAAGGGCGATATCTATCCCGTCCACCCCAAGGCCGAGGAGATCCTGGGCTACAAGGCCTACAAGTCGGTCAAGGACGTGCCCGGTGTCATCGACACCGCCGTCTTCGCGATTCCCGCCAAGTTCGTCGCGGGCGCACTGACGGAATGCGGCGAGAAGCAGATCCCCGGCGCGGTCTTGATTCCGTCGGGCTTCGCCGAGGCCGGGGAGCCGGAGCTGCAGGACGAGATCGTCGCGGTCGGCAAGAAATACAACATCCGGCTCATGGGACCGAACATCTACGGTTTCTACTACACGCCGGAGAACCTGTGCGCGACCTTCTGCACGGCCTACGACGTCAAGGGCTCGGCCGCGCTGTCGTCCCAGTCGGGCGGCATCGGCATGGCCATCATCGGCTTCTCGCGCTCGGCCAAGATGGGCGTCTCGGCGATCGTCGGCCTCGGCAACAAGTCGGACATCGACGAGGACGACCTGCTCGCCTTTTTCGAGCAGGACCCGAACACCAACATCATCGCCCAGCATCTGGAAGACCTGAAGGACGGCCGCGCCTTCGCGCAAGCCGCCAAGCGCGTCTCCAAGAAGAAGCCGATCGTCGTCCTCAAGGCAGGCCGCACCACGGCCGGCGCCAAGGCGGCCGCCTCCCATACCGGCGCCCTCGCGGGCAACGACAAGATCTACGAAGACGTGTTCAAGCAGGTCGGCGTGATCCGCGCCCGTTCGCTGCGCCAGCTTCTCGAGTTCGCGCGCGGCATCCCGGTCATGCCGACGCCCAAGGGCGAGAACGTCGTCATCATCACGGGCGCCGGGGGCTCGGGCGTACTCCTGTCCGACAGCTGCGTCGACAACGGCCTGTCCCTGATGGCGATGCCGGCCGATCTCGATGCGGCGTTCCGGAAGTTCATCCCGCCCTTCGGGGCTGCCGGCAATCCGGTCGACATCACGGGCGGCGAGCCTCCCCTGACATACAAGAACACCGTCAAGCTCGGCCTCGAGGACCCTCGGATCCACGCCCTCATCCTGGGCTATTGGCACACGATCGTCACGCCGCCCATGGTTTTCGCCAGGCTGATGGTCGAAGTGAAAGAGGAGATGAAGGCCAGAGGCATCGAGAAGCCGATGGTGGCCTCACTCGCCGGCGACGTCGAAGTCGAAGAAGCGGCGGAATATCTCTATCTGAACGGTATTCCGGCCTATGCGTACTCCACCGAGTTGCCGGTAGAGGTCCTTGGTGCGAAGTATAAGTGGGCTCGCGGCGCTGGCCTACTCTAACGTCGCCTGAAGCTTTCGGTCGGGCACGAGACAAGACTGACGGCGTGCCCGCGCCGAAGCCCGCCAGAAAACGTCATGCATGTGCGGGAGAAGAACGATGTCCGTCCTGATCGATCGCAACACCAAGGTCCTGTGCCAGGGCTTCACCGGGAAGAACGGCACCTTCCACTCCGAACAGGCGATCGCCTACGGGACCAGGATGGTGGGCGGCACCTCGCCCGGCAAGGGCGGGCTGACCCA
>JAABUL010001325.1_pt1 | contig 47903 bp, 55 predicted proteins | sample 5559151 | NCBI WGS metagenome assembly JAABUL01 (sample SAMN10711876, study PRJNA513368) | rock metagenome | isolation source: Antarctica rocks | place: Antarctica: Victoria Land, Pudding Butte sud
GGGGAGGGAGGAGGGAGGAGGGAAGTGTACCCTTATCGGCATAATCCTCCTGTCCACCGGCGGCACCGCCTTGCTGTTGTCCTTGTCCTGCGTTCATGGTTGGGTTGGTGTAATGGGGTATCTCAGGTGGGATTATGGGATGAAGTGTTTGTGGGTTGGGAATGTGTGTGATAAGTGTAGGATGATGGAGTGAGAAGGACAAGAAGTTGGATGTTTATGTATTACCTTGGAGGGGCAAGCCCCCCACCAACAACGTCATCCGATGCGTGAAGCGCGTCAGCCAAGCGCGCTACGGGATGGAGCATGCAAGTCATTCGTTCGGGGGTTGAGTTGTTTTCTAGGAGCTTTTTATGTACGGCAATATGTAGCTGTCCGGCACAAGGCACAACTGTAAGCTTCTTTTTCGCAAGAGAATTGAGCATGATCATGCAATACTCCGTTTTGGTAGACTTAGCGGAATAGGCCCGATAAATCTACGTTGGGGCAACACATAGACCCGTGGGAAGAGACGCAAGTCGCATTCGATACCTCTGAGGATGCCCTGATCGCGTCGTGAAGAGCATGCATAACAGTCATCAATTACATAACTGTTCACGATAAGCAGATGAGGTATTCTGCAGAGGAGGCAACCTGGAAGGGTGCTGCGAGCCGGCACCCATGATTTCATGTTCTTCAGTCATGCAGCAATGCGCAAGGAGAGACGCAGAACGGGACCATTAGAGAAACGCTAGAACAGTACCACTATGCCCAACCCATCAAGAACCATCATTACCCTCTCAATGGTCTGCAATTATGCAGAATTCGTAGCCGGCTGGCTTTTGATATTCCTATACCCATTCAATTCTTCTCCCGTTTTGACACCCACCGGGTCACTCCCTTTACGATATACTCCGAGTCTGCTTTTATAACAACATAGAGCAGGCCTTGCTCCGACTCATCTTGGATTTCCCCCGCTGTTCGCAGGGCGGCAAGATATGCAGCTCAGCGGGTTCGCTTGTCGCCATTGTGCTACTGATCGGTTGGTAGGATAATGTTGCGTGCCGAATTCTGAGTGAATTGACTCTGATGGTGGGTTGACTGGATGGGGATTTGGTGCCTCGGTAGGTGCTGCTGATGGCGATGATGTTGGAGCTGAGGTGGCGTAAGATACCTACCATCAAGCTGACCCAACTTCGTCCTTACGTGCTGACGAGAACGATTAGCATGAATCTGAATCTTTTTCTTTGTTGACGAGAGCAAGCGAGAAAGGATTCCGTCCCGGATAATGTCTCGTTCCTGAGCTCCATTTCCCTATGTAGTACGCAACATAGACACAAGCACTCTGTTGCTCTATAGGCGCCTGCACGGGATAATGCATTGCGGTCAGGTCAATTGGCGATCTACTATTGATCAGTATCTGTGAGAAAGCTTTCGTCTTCCACGCCCATGTTAGATGGCCATGAGTGATAAGCCACCAGATCATAAAAATGCGGACTCCGATCTTGAATTGGATTTTGTGATCTAGAATGTCGGACTTGGAGCGATCTGTTCTGGCATTCTCTTTAAGCCAAGCTTTGGTTTGACTGATTTCTTCCATCGTGAGCCATGATATTGCAGTTGTGAATAGGACGATAACGGCTGTAATGACGAAGACCCCAATATTGTGTCCACTGCGGTTGATCTGCTGTATATTCATTCCATATATCGAGGTCGCCGTGTTGAGGGGGGCGTAAATGAAAGCAAGGATTGTCACTATGAATCTATATGTAAGCCTTTATAGCGTCTCGAACGCCTAGAGAGACATACAGATCTTCACTGCTGTGGTGTGAGTAATACATCTTACATCTAGAACCAAGACCACTTACCTCGCTTGCCTTCCTGAATTTGATAATTCGAGATCTCGATAGATTTCTTTGATTCTTGCAAAGAAGATTGACCGGCTAGGAGCTGCATATTATCTCGGATCTCTGTTTCAATGAGACGAGCGTCTTTAATTGACTCCTTCCAAAGACAGTCGACTCGCCGACAAATCGGGTCTTTTGACCAAATATCTGGTTGATATCCGCACGCGTAGTTGATAAATTGGATTCTATCTGCCTCAAATTCTTCAATATGACGCCGCAAATCAAAGCGCTTGGTCGTAAAGTAGGAAGAAGCATCAAGAATGTCTTTCGTCGAAAACCTCTTAGGATTGATATAGACGCTTCGCACTAGCTTGGACTTTCGGTGTAGGAGGAGAGCTTCCAAGTGTAAGAGAGGCAGCATTGAAAGCAACGAAAGATCAGCGTCGTTTTTAGCGGCAGCTTCCATGTGGTAGATCAGATGGTTCAAACACTTCACATATGTTTTACAGTGCTCGTTTCCACTAGGTGACAGTTGGTCCGCACTACAGCCATGCTGGCTCTCTGTTTGTGGCGGAGGGCGGAAGGGTGGTACCCGATCAAGATCTTTATAAGCCCAGGAACTCCACATGTCGTCATTCTCATAGATTTTGATGGTCATGTCGTTATCCAAGAAAGTCCCGAAATCATCTGCTATCAGTAAGACAGGCGGCGCATCTTGACTTGAAATATAATTGCGCGCAATGGTTGCAACTTTGCCACCCAACTTGATTACGGATGGAACGATTGGCGGGGTTTCCCTTCTTCTGTTAGAATATGACCTATATCTTCTTTTTACAACGAACCTATGAGCTACAGCCACAAAGAACTCGGGCCCGACTCTTAGCCCCAAGCCACAAACATCGAGAAAGCGTGAGTGTAGGATTCGAGCAGAACGCTCTCTCGGCTCCGTAGACCAGAGCAAGACTCGTGCACATGAATTTCTTCGAGGTTGACGTATGGCCCTAAGTACATCTGCGGCGGTAGCATTACCTCCTTCATAGTGGTTCTTGCTAACAGTTATCGCGGAATCTGTGTCCTTTGATAGATCAATTATGGAGCAAGAGAATCGAGCGAGATCTTCTGAACCAAGAGAGCGATCTTCAATCTTCTTTCTCCAAAGCACGTCTTGTGCAAACCGATTTTCGTGCTCATAGGCCTCTAGATACTCTATGTAGGACGCAAATCCTGTTTCAGCGGCGATTTCCTCCCAGCAGCTGTCAGCATCTCCGCTCAATTCAATATGCTCTGTCCTAGTGGAAAGCGTTAGCGAAACTCGAGTGGAAATTTGCAGGATTAGATGAGCTCTTCACTTGCATTTGTAGGCCAATGGTGGGAATATAGGGAAATCCTCCCTTGATACGAAACTTAGTGATTCCCGCAAAGCCCAGGAAAATATCTGGCTCAAAGGAATCAATAACGAGTGAGACCGCTTTACGGATTGGCTTTTGATAGGGTCATGTAGGCAAGGCAAAAGGGTCCACTGAGCTGTGACTTAAGCTTTCAATCCCAATATATGGTTTTATAATATTCTAGTCTGCCCATAGTAAGGTTATTATTCTTCTTTTAGGAAATGGCACGTGGCCGGATGCATCTGCTGCCTCACCTTGATGTTTCCACGGGCTTACAAGAAAGTGTGCAGTCACTTCGACAGTTGCTTTTCGCGCCTTGTAGTGCATTGTCAAACGCAGCTTTCAGAAAAATGCATGGGAGAACGGCTACATGTCGCTACATGTCGATCGATGCCAAGCCTGTAGGGCTGAGACTGATTTCCAACAAGGGTCTGGCTGCTTTTAGAAGTCAATACATACTTTAGCTTCGGACGGTGAAACGTGCCAAGCCACGCAAGAGCGAACGCAAGCATGTACGGTACTCGGACGGTTACCAGGATTACTTCTCGTATTTCCTGAATCTCTAAGCAGTACGTTTTGGCTTGTCGATAAGACGGTATGAGCATCAAATGTCGGGTTCTGGGAGCCCAAGTTCGCAGCATTAGCGGTATACGCCCGTTATCAATTACCCTATGTTTCCTTCATAGCCTCTGCCATCCTCACAAAACCCTGGATCCGCTCTACATTCGGATCTCCCAACTTCACAGCCGCCTCATAGGCCCTCCTATAGATCTGTAACCCCTGAGAGAACGACTGCCTCTTCTCCTTCCATCCTACATCCAGCCTGAGCTTTTCAGATCCCACCCATTGGCTGAATCCAATCAGCATCTGCACCACATCCATAGCTGGCTTTTCCGGCGGCTGCAAGTATTTGACTCCACCCTTGATATCGTACGCTTTGACCAGTGCATCTGCGACTTGGTAAAGCGTCTCATATCTGCTGCTGGCTATATTATAGCACTCTCCTCTCACTCTGCTACGCTCTGCTTCAGCTATTGCGACGTAAGCTTCAGCGCAATCATCAACGTGCGTGCCATGCATGATGTTTCTCGGATCCGCCGTCAGCTCCAGCACGCCTTTCTCGGCAGCTTTGGCGGCTAGGTCGAAGAGTGGGCCGTAGAAGCTGCCGCTCAGGCCATAGAGGGTTGTTGGCCGGAGGACGACGGCGTCGAAGAGATCGCTGTGTTCGAAGATTTTGATGGCGTGAGTAGCACGGTCCACAGCAACTGGTGGTGCATTCAATGGTGATCTTTCAGTGTGCGAATGTAGATTTGGATCATCGTCCAATCCGGTCATGCCATAGTCCTTACACCCACTCGTGAAAACTACTAATGGTCTCACACCCTGATTGTTACTGCTTTCGGCTAAACTCCTCAACAAAGCAATTGTGTCGTTGTAATGAGGCACATAGTCCAAGATCTGCTCCGTACAAGAGACAATGACATGAAAGGGTCCAATCCTCGTCTGAGTGGCTAGACGCTCGACGAAGGACTTATCTGATGCCGAGCCGAGGACCGAGATCACTTCTTGTGCGTTGAGTGCGGGCCTGCTGGCGGCGTTACGGACGAGACCGTAGGTTGTCCATCCTGCTCGTACGAAGGCGCGTGTGACAGCGTTGCCAATGTACCCGTTCGCTCCGGTCACGAGGACCGTTTTGGGGGATGGTTCGGTCATGGTGGGTAAACCCTGCAAATTATAGGACTAGCTCAAGATTCGTTAAAGGCAGACGACTGGTAGCATGTAAAGTTGGTGAAGGTCAGAAGTCAACGACATATCTGGGGCAAGGGTGAGCAACGACTGAATATATATTGCTTTACTGATGCTTGCTTTGTATGCTTGATCCCAATGATTAGCACATTCATTCTTCCCGATAGGATCCCTCGGAAGCCATTGGATCCGTCTTCCGAGGCTTCTTCTTCGTCTCTTAGAAAGTTTTAACGGATGCCGGGTACTCATACTATCCACTTCCGCCGAATCCTGCAGTCTTCCATCTCTCTGCTTCGAGTGCGGCCTCGAGCCTCGGGTACTCATGAGCTGGTAAGCCGGACTGTGAAGTCCACAGGCGGGGCTTCTCCCCCGTTCTCCGGGCCGGCTCCCGCTGTCACACGAGCCTAAAGTAAGCGCCAGGCTCGATTGAATGGCCTAAACGGGAAGTACTCAACCTCCTCTTCACTCACTCAAAGAGTAAACCCAGCAAGTATCAAGTCTATACGAACACGTCCCAAAGACCCTTAGAACCATTTCCGCTTGTATGATGCTGCTAACCACGAAGCTAGCCCCAGCAAGCGAGAGCTCGAAGATTCTGGGGGTTATCGTAGCAGACGTGAAAACCCCCCCCCAGTGGCACAGCTCCAGGAAGTGTGCAGCGGTTCATACGCATTGTAGGGTCCATGAACGGGTGATCAAATTCATATAATGTCGCCGGGTAGCTATATCTCATGAACCGATTGGAGATGATGTATGTTTGAGAATCCATGAACTGCATTCGAGCCTGCTAGGGCTTCTATCACACGAAGAGAACGCCAACTCAACGTTTAAATAAACAGGAGAGAGCCAAGCGTTAGGATATCGCAAATTACTGAAAGATTTGGGCAGGAAGAACAGGCCGTTGGTCGCCGTTGATTATGTATTAGCATAATCCACTTGAGCTCTCATTGAGAAATAGCCAGAGGCAAGAGCTCTGACCGTACCCTTACACTTATCAGCTCCAAGCCGTTTGTACTGCTGTCATGCGGGCACACTTGCCTTATTTTCGCGCTCTGTACAGACCATGAACATAATGCTACGTGCAGGATCCAGCTGGTTTTATGGCAAACACCCCTTAGTGATATCTGATACGGAGCATTTCAGTGCCTTTGAACGCTACTGCACTGATGGAATGGCAGTATGTCCTGCGAGCTCCGGCTAGCACTGATCGCTAAATTTAGCCGGGAAGAGTCGTTTGAATTCCTGGATTTGCACCAGCCATGGGTAAAGATGCAGAAGAACGCAAGGACCATCCTGTTGCTCAAGAGTGAGAATGTTAGTAGACCTTTCACCTTTCGTGAATGGAGCTCTTTGTTGGACATTCGATCTTCAACAAAATATGAGTAGGACTGGGCATGTATTCAACTCTGTCTCCTTCTACATGGCCATATTCAGGCCCAGATCGCCCGCCCGCTTCATGGCCTAGTGCCTCCCATTCGTTCATCCTATCATCAAGATATGCCAGTGGGATACACGCATGCAGTAACACTCAACTCCATTCTCATCGTGTCCACACAACTTCGCCTTGGTCAATCGTTCGCCAACTTGCGTCTTGATTCAGGCCTCGTCATCCGATTCCGGGCCACCCTCCGGGGACATTGTAGCTCTTCAAATGCTTTCGGCCTCGATAAGCTTCTCCGCCTCGTTGTACTTGCTGTCAACCTGCCAAAACCTCACTCTAAGCCGTATATCGTCCATCTTCTCCAATTCATCCACCAGCGCACTTCTTAAATCCAGATTATTCTCCGTATGCCAGTCCTCATTCGCCACCTTCAGCTTATCTTCTTCCACCTGCTCACGAAGATCCACACGAGCGACATTTCTAAGCATATAATCCCCCGAGAACGCAAACACGACTTTATAGTATCTCTCAAGTTTCCACTCTTCTGGCGACCGTAGGGCGGCGATGACTGCATGCAACTGGGCGCGTTCGGCAGTGTAGGGATAGTCGTGGCTGTCGAGATGTTTGATGGCATGGTGCGGGACTGGGTCCTCCCGGTGCTCCTTGCCCCAAACATATACATGAACCAGGTGATGAGGGGCGGCTTTGGTACTAGCGCAGTGGCCGGCGACGAATACGAGTGCTTCTTTGAAGCCATCTTTGTTGAGGAACCGTGCAACGTAAGGAGGATTCGTTACCGTTACTTCGTCGAGGAACAGTGCTAACGGTTTGGTAATGGATGATTTTGGAATGAAACAGCGATCTTTAGCGGTCTCTTTATGGTTTAGCGGAGGTTTTGGCTGCTGGTAAGACATCTTGATGGGCAGAAGTGTGATGGTAATCGAAGGTTTCGAAGTGGAGTAGCCTTTTGAGTGGGTTGTTGAATGGCGGGAGAGGGAGAGGGAGGGCTTTGCTGAATTGACTGGCTCGTCAAGTACTTGGTGGGATAACTTTAGAAAATCCTGCTTGCTGATCTGGAGGAACGGATGTGGGGATTCGAGTCTGTACTTATCATCGGGCGGCTTTGTTGACGGCCCAATTAAGATTTCCCACATACTGGGTGTCTTCACACACTCCGGGTGCTCCCTAGGTAAGCCTATTTTAGGGCCACACTTGCCAGGATATGGGATCGTCTTGACGTTTCGATTAAAATAGTCAGTAGCTGCCGAATGGTTCATGAGTCTTGTGACCGGAGCGATTAAACTGTTATAGATCTTAGACTATGCGTGTAACGGTGTGACAGAGGTGACAAAAACCGGAGTGTGACATTGTTACGTGCTTTGGAACAAAGAAATCCGGCACTATTCCCCGGATCTCGGAGAAGCTCGCCGCACATACACGTTCTAATCAACATTTTCTGCAGTCCCAAATATACAAGAATAGTCATCCTTCTGAGCTAGGTCAGAGCCCACGGCAAAAGCATTGCAGGGATAATAATAAAGAGAAGAAAATAGAATCGCACAGGTCTTCAGAATTAGCATCTTACCGTAGCACAACTTGGCTATATCTAGCACTATGTGTGAAGGAAAGCCGAATAATCGCGCTGTCACTCACGTGTAGATGACACTTAGTCCCTGGGAAACCATACAGCCGTTCGTCACAAAGCTATGCACTTTGGGATTGAGTCAGCGTCTGACACGTCGCTCGAAGATTTCTAAGCCACGCTCACTCATCGTATGCTCGAAATGGCCCCAACGGTCAGTGTTACGCTGTAGGTCGCGTAGCAATAGGTGATTCAAGACAAGGTACCAGAAGCGCCCTCGCGCAACCTGTTAATCGGCTCTTTGCATAGAGCCAGGATTGCAACTATTGTCGGTACCTGAGCAGAGAGTCCTCATACGCCCGTAGCAAAGCCTGAGTCGGTTTGACTCATTGGAATAGCACAGCAAGCCAGAAATACCATGTGATCAAGTTTGAGGCCCTTATACCTCGGCGAGTCCACAGCAGTAGTACCATTCCGAAGAAACCTCCCCTAATACTCCTGTCCTGAGCCATATTTAGGTTTCTCAAATTAGCTCGGAAGACAATAAGTGAAGTGACGCTTTCCTACCACAGTGCGATGTTTCCCATGGGTAGGCTGTCGTATGATCGTGGGCGGTACTGGCGCCTATGCATCCTGGACACTTCGATTGTTGAAGCACAACCCAGCGCCATGATCGACCCAGTAATGAGCGTGTAGATGCTTCCTCAAAGCCAATTCCAAGGTTTAAGGGCGAGTCTGCATCGAAGGATCATTGTGAATGTGGTTGAGAGTCCCTCGTGGCCAGTAAGAGAAGAACCGTTAATGTTGAGTTATTTATTTCTCCACATGCTCCGCGACAATGAATCCCTCATAAGCGTGGAAACATACCGCTTTACGTCCCCAAGTCTGTGAAACAATCCAGCTAATCAGACTGCAGATCGTTATAGATCATACAAACGAGCAAATGACTGGCTGTGGACATCAGACAGGTACAGTACAATCTCGTGAACAAAAAACCACATAAACGGTGTACAGAATATACCTTGCAGCCTCACCCTCGTGACACTTGTTCTTCAAACCCCATCTTCTTCACGCAGCTATCTTCTTAGGACACGAAAATATCAAGCGGATCTACGAACCATATGTTTCTGATACATATTAACCTATTAGCTCGCTTCACCACCGTCCGTCCTGGTCTTGACACTGTATCTCATCGCCATTCTCTTTGCAACTCTGAGCGCTTGCGCTTTCAGCCTTCCGGACATGATCCACATCTTTTCGAGACTCACCAAAACTTTCAGTCCACTACTGTGAATCCTGATGTCGCCACATCTAGCTTCTAGGCTTGCGGCATTGCAGCTCGTCTTCAACCCAGGTTGAATGGCGGAGACCGCGTCAGAACTGAGTCTGTTGGCCCAGTGTCTGATGATGGAGAAGGGTCCGCCAGAGTATGATTGTTTAACAGGATCATACACTTAGCCCAGGGAGTAAACCATGGCGGATCTTGTTTTCATGTAATCGAAAATTGAAATATTGCGTGTCCGGCAAAAGTACAGATCTTTATGTTTGAGAGGATCGAAGCTCTTGATAGCGCTTTACGTCGCTTGTGACCGAGTTTGATTCATGTTTTCCTTCTCTCCAAACACTTTGCTCCCAGCCTCTCAAATCCAATGACCAGTCCTTCGGTCATCCTCCGAAGGGTTCTTGGGGCGAATTTCGGTAGTCTGTTGTGGGAAAGTAGCCTTCCTCAGCCCCGAATCGAGGAAATTGGACGATAGATAGTCTTCTGGCTCCGCCTTTGTACGTCTCAATCAATCGAGGCACAAAAGCTCTGTTAACATGACAGTTGCCTTCTCAGCCTCTACTTTTCCTTCTCCACGCCGCATCATCTGTCCTACGAAGAACTGAATCTTGCCATACTCCTTCTCCTGCCGGATCTGCTTCACCTTCTCCGGATGCTCATTGAGGATATCTTGCGCCATAGCAAGGTACTCGTCCCTGGACAATCGTTGTAATTGGAGATTTTCTTGCTCGATGATGGTGTTGACCGCTCTCGAGTCACCATCGAAGACTGTTGCCAGGAGTCGTTTTGCTGTGGTACCGGTGATACGGCCCTTGCCAAGGTTCGAGAGAATTTCAACCATAGATTCAGCGGGGACTAAGTCGGGAGTGAAGCTCAGATTCAACGAGTTCAGCAGACCGCCAAGCTCATGAAGAACCCTGAATGATTATTGGGGTCAGACTGGTAAAACGCAATTGTAAAGTACACAGGGCTCACCAGTTGGCGACGACCTTATCAAGATCCTGTTGCCGACTTGAAGGACTGATAAAATTTTCCCGGCATAGCGTTCTGACTACATCATAGTAGTCAAGTCTTTCCCCGTCATCTATGGAAGCCAAGGTCTTGGCGTCCTTAACAGTCAAGCCATTCTTGACTAAACTATCGATCGTGACTTCCGGTAATTGAGGCAGTGAATTAGAAATGTGTGTGACGAGCTCCTGTGTATTGCATTAGTACTGCGCTCGTATCTGCATGTTGAATCTCAGCGTACCTCTCCAACGATCAATGGCGGAATATCCGGATCGGGCATATATCGATAATCAACCTCACCTTCTTTGCCGCGCAACTTTTTGGTCTCCGTGCTGCCGAGGTTCCATCCCCGGGTTTCGCCGTGAATAGTGCCACCTCCCTTTAGGACTGCAATCTGCCGGTTCCTTTCGGCAACAATAGCTTCTTCGACGGCCTTGAAGCTACTCAGATTCTTGATCTCTGTTCGTTGGCCTAACGAGTCGCTACCTGCAGGACTAACAGAGACATTGACATCTGCTCGTAAACCGCCCATCTCCATACCTACAGTGACAGCGTTGACGGCATGTAATATTGCTTGGATCTTCCTGACACACGCAGCTGCAGTTTCAGGGTGGTGGATTTGTGGCAAGGTGATAATTTCAAGAAGAGGATGACCCACACGATTGAAATCTAGCAGTGCTGTTGATGGAGGCTGTAGAGTAGATTTTGCAGTATCTTGCTCCATCTGAACTTGCTGAATGTCAACTTTGATAGACTTCCCATCCTCAGGATGAATGCCATCAATGTCATAAAGCATGACATGACCTCCGGTCGCAAAAGGCCGGTAGTATTGAGTGATTTGATATCCACTGGGCTGGTCTTGGTAGTAGTAGTGCTTTCGATCGAATCTGCTTGTTTGCTGCACATTGCACGATAGGCCCAGGGCAGCGCGTATTGCCGGGACGAGTGTCGCTGTTTGGAATTCTGGCTGGCTCCCAGGGAAGGCGAGATCGAAGAGGGCAACATTCGAGTTTGGCGTGTCATCACTGTTGGTCTTTGCCTTGGAAAATAGCTTACATTCGGTGTTTAGTTGAGCATGTATCTCAAGTCCAACCGTCAATATCCATCTTTGATGCTCAGAAGTATTCGCTTGTTTTCGATGCTTGCTGGCTACTTCATTGCGGCCGTTGAGTGTTTGAGCTGTTCGCTTTCTTTTGGCATCGTCTTTCAGTTGCTTACGGAACGGCACGTTTCTGTCGTCTGTTGTAGACGTGTGGACTCGGCGGATTGAAAGCTTCCATTGCTGATACAAGGACGCCACCCAGAGCTTGTGCCAGATTCTGGCCTTTGGAGAGCTTCTCAGAGATGCCACAAGAGCTCCTCTTGCTTGTTCGAGCATTGACAGAGCACATCAACTGCTGGAAATCTAGGTCTGGTCACTTTGAGCTTACTTAAGAGGAAGAGAGAAACTTGTCGGCGTCGGCCTCTGCTTCACCGAGATCCGTGCCTTGGCGCCTCGGCGTCTTAGTGTAGTGGGGCGAACATTTGGATATCTCGGATGTCGGACACTTTCTCTTCATACTTCATGCCAGACTCTACCATTACGACAGCATCGAGTATCACGGTGGTTGAAGAAATACCAATTTTCCTACGCAGATTCAAGAACTTGGATAATTTACTCGTCAACACCATGGCTACTTACGCTCTCCCCGAGTCCCACAAGGGCGTGAGTCGTTCTGTCTCCTGTACATTACCAGATGGCTGACAATTGTTTCCAGCTCATGCACAACTCCCTGGTGGATACAGATCCCCAGATAGCTGGAATAATGGCATGTGGATCAAGAGGCTCTACTCCTTGCTACCGAAGCTGATCCTTTCAATAGAAGCAAGAAATACAACGCCAAAAGGAATCCATTGTACTAATTGCCTCCGAAAACTTCACATCCAGAGCCGTCTTCGATGCATTAGGATCGCCCATGTCAAACAAGTACTCGGAAGGATATCCCGGTGCACGATACTACGGCGGCAACCAATTCATCGACGCCATCGAATTGACATGTCAAGCTCGAGCACTCGAAGCGTTCAATCTGTCCGCAGAGAAATGGGGCGTCAATGTACAAACACTGAGTGGCAGCCCCGCAAATCTACAAGTCTACCAGGCCATCATGAGACCGCACGAGCGACTGATGGGATTGGATCTACCACATGGTGGACATTTGAGCCACGGATACCAAACACCACAGAAGAAAATATCCGCCGTGTCCACATACTTCGAGACCTTCCCCTTCCGAGTCAATCTTGAAACTGGAATCATTGACTACGACAGGCTCGAAGAGAACGCTCTCATGTATCGACCCAAGGTTATAGTTGCAGGTACATCGGCGTATTGCCGCCTCATTGATTACAAGCGGATGCGAGAAATCGCCGACCTCGTCGGCGCATATCTAGTCGTCGACATGGCACATATATCTGGCTTGATCTCCGCAGGTGTCATCCCGTCCCCATTCGAACACGCAGACATTGTCACTACCACTACCCACAAGTCCCTTCGAGGTCCCAGAGGCGCTATGATCTTCTATCGCAAAGGCGTAAGGAAATCAGATGCTAAAACTGGCAAAGAGGTCCTTTACGACCTGGAGGGACCAATCAACTTCTCCGTCTTCCCCGGTCACCAAGGTGGCCCACACAACCACACCATCACCGCCCTAGCCGTTGCCCTAAAACAAGCCACCACCCCCGAATTCAAGCAATACCAGCAACTGGTCATCAAGAATGCAAAAGCACTCGAAATAGAATTCAAACGCCTCGGCTACAAGCTCGTTGCCGATGGCACGGACAGCCACATGGTCCTCCTCGACCTACGAGCCCAATCCCTTGACGGCGCCCGCGTCGAAGCCGTCCTCGAACAAGTCAACATCGCCTGCAACAAGAACTCAATACCAGGCGATAAATCCGCACTAACACCCTGCGGCATCCGCATCGGCGCCCCAGCCATGTCGACGAGAGGTATGGGCGAGGAAGACTTCAAGCGCATTGCACGCTACATCGATACTTGCATTGGCATTTGCAAGGATGTGCAGAAGAGCTTGCCCAAAGAGGCGAACAAGCTCAAGGACTTTAAGGCTAAAGTCGCTGGAGGCGAGGTCGAGGAGATCAATAAGTTAAAGAAGGAAATTGCGGGTTGGGCTGGTACCTTCCCGTTGCCAACATAGATGTTGGCGAAAAGCGATACAGGAGTTCAACATTGCTGCATTTGTTCCACACATTTGCCTGGCGTTCATTTGGGGAGGATAGACTTAACGTCTTCATGAGAATTTATGGAGAAGCAATAGACTTTCAACGTCTAGATAGGAGGGCCTCAACGGCCGTTGCATAGCGAAGGATCTTCATCATGATCTTAAGAATGTGGATACTTATATTTACTTATTGATCTATACATCAATATACTCAACGTCATTCTCTATCAGATTCGTTTGCTCGTAACCTCTATGTTCAACGTAACCTCTAGCCACCTCGTAAAGCGTCAGTGTCTATCATCACAGCTCACTCTAGCATCTACTGTTTAATCAACAAACTCGTCCCACTCATCTCCTCCGGCTGTCCCAACCCCATAACCTCCAGCAGCGTCGGCGCCACATCCCCCAACACCCCATCCGTCTTCTTCAAACTCCACCCCTTTGGCGCATTCGCCATAATAAACGGCACCTTATTAGTCGTATGGCTCGTCTTCGGTTTCCCCTCTTCATTCAACATCTCCTCCGCATTGCCATGATCCGCCGTAACAAACAGCACATACCCTTCCTTCTTGCACGTCTCGTACACTTTTCCAATCGCAGCATCAGTGGCTTCGACGCCTTTGATCGCGGCTTTGTAGACGCCTGTATGCCCGACCATGTCTGGGGGGGCGAAATTGTTCATGAGGAACTCATGGTTGCCTTCGGAGATGCGCTTGCAGAGTTGGTCTGCTACGGCTGCTGCGCTCATTTTGGGGTCGAGGTCGTAGGTGGCTACTTTGGGTGAGGGGACAAGGTCGCGGTCTTCGCCTGGGAATTGCTTTTCGACACCGCCGTTGAAGAAGAAGGTTACGTGTGCGTATTTCTCGGTTTCGGCAACGTGGCATTGTTTTACGTCGTTCTTGCCAAGGTACTCGGCGAGTACATTGCCCATATGTTGTGGGCGGAAGGCGATGGGAAAGGGATAGTCGGTTTTGTACTGCGTCATTGTTGTTATGCTGATATTCTTTGGGTAGGGGAAGTCGGGTTTGGGCGAGCGGTCGATGTCGCCGAGGAGCTGGGTCACTTCGCGAACGCGGTCGGAACGATAGTTGAAGAAGAAGAGGGTGTCGTTGTCTTGGATGCGGGATTTTTTGCCGCCCACTATAATTGGTTTGAGGAACTCGTCGTTCTCTCCCTTCTCGTACTTCTCTTTGATGGTGGCGACGGGATCGGTTGAGGGCGTGACATCTGGCCCTGAGCCTGTCACAATACCTTCCATACCTATTTCGACACGGTCCCAGCGCTTGTCTCGGTCCATTATGAAGTAACGACCGACAACTGTTGCGATTTGGCCTATACCTAGCTCTTTTATCTTGTCCAGGAGTTCTTGTAAATAGCGAGCACCGGATTTGGGATCTGTATCTCTGCCATCGCCAAACATGTGGATATAGACTTCAGGCACTTTGAGCTCCTTTGCGACCTTCAACAACTCGAAAAGATGCTTCATATGTGAGTGTACTCCTCCATCTGAGACCAGTCCAAGGAGATGTAGTCTACCATTTCCATCTTTGGCTTTTTGAAAGCAGTCTGTGAGGGTCTTGACTTTGTTGAGCTCGCCCTTCTTTATCGTCTGGTCTATGCGTACGACGTCTTGCCAGACTACTCTGCCTGCTCCAATGTTCAAATGACCGACTTCGCTGTTACCCATGAGCCCCTCGGGCAGCCCGACAGCTAATGACGAAGCTTCAAGCTCGGTATATCCTTGCGTGACCTTGGAGCCTTCCTTCGAGAACTCGTCCATGACAGGAGTATCCGCAGCTGCAATTGCGTCGCCATCTTTGGGTGAAGTCTCGCTAGGTATACCCCATCCATCGATTACAACTGCAGATATTTAGCTACGATCATATAGAGTTAGCTGAGAGGTTTTGTACTAAGCACTGCCTTCTGATCTACCTTGACCATGCTGGGGACTTTAGCAGCTTGCTAAGCTGCTCGGTGGCTTTCAAGAGCGCCAATTGAGTTCGGTGGATGCGTAACTATAGAAATCTGCAAGATTTGGTGACCGATTGATGTTGTTGAGAGAGGAAAAGAAATTCACGGTGGGGTGAATTCGCGGGGAAAACCGTCACTCCGCAACGCCGCAGGTGCTTCCATCAACCCACTTTCGGATGAGCCAATCTACAGTTACCATTATCCCTGGAGACCTTGCGCGGCTTGATCCTACACGATTGCTCACTCTCTCTATTTGTGGCCTCTGATCTCGCCCAAAATGCCGATCGCAACCACTCTTACTCCCACTCCTACGGCTGTAAACACCACCCTCCCACCACCCCAAACATTCGACCTCCTCCCACCCCTCCACTCTCTACTCTCCCGGCTTCTCCTTCCCCGTGACCCCACCGATGCTTCCACATCTTCCTCCGAAACCGCCATACCCATCTCACCCAAGGAACTCGGCGCCGCAGCATCAGTGATTACGAACAAGATCCAGAGAGCACGTGTGGCGGTAGGAGAATTGCCAGGCGTGGAAATGAGTTTGCAGGAGCAGGAGCAGGTTATTGGGGAACTTGAGGAGGAGGTCAGACGGCTGAACGAGGTACTCGAGGGGATTAGAAGGGCAGCAAGGGGGATGTTGAAGGCCCAGCATGGAGGGGATGAAAGTGGGGATGCTATGGAGGAATCTTGAGACTGGAGGGGCTGACGAATGAAGAAGCGATGAAGCAACCGTCGTGATATAAAGGGACGAGCATGGTATGGCTACCCATGGGTGAACATTCCCGTTCAGACCTGTCTCTCTTATGATCCGGAATGCCAAAGCCCGATAATCAGGTGAGATATGTGCATCACGAGGTACCGGAGCACCAGAGTCAGTCCAGGGACAGAAGGGCACGACAATCACTACAAGCGCCGAGAGGCGACTGGCATCGCAATCGAAAAAGAGATCAGTCAAGAAGGAGAACGGAGAGTGATTGTGTAGAGAAAGAGAGGGAGATCCAGAGGATATTCGTTGATGTCGCGAGATGTTCTACCCATTCAATGATATGGCTAGAAATGGGTGTCAGGCCGGATTTTCGGGTCCCGCTCCAATCGAACAAATGCCATACCCTACACTCTTCTTATTTATGCAAGTGCTATGCACCGTAGATAGATTCTCGCTAAAGCGCTCTGTAATGCAGAAGGTATCTCAATATCTGCTGGCTATCTAGGCCATCAGAGAAGCAAGAGGTTGGTAGTGGGCAGGTCACATGAAATCGGAAGCTAAATTCCTCTTTTTTCGGTTCTCCTTTCGCCTAGCTTTCTCTTCCTTCGTCTCCTTGTGTGGACGGCCCTGGCTAGAGATCTCGAGCATAGCCTGACTATCATTCGTCGTTGCTGTGGTCTTATGTGGAGAGCTATGTCTAGGCGTCGGAAGATGCACTGAAGGCTCTCTAGAATAACTTCTTGATCCCTGCTGGATGGGTGCATTTGATTTTGCCAGCGGCGACTCTTTGGCTTTGGCTGGAGTTACCTTCTTGATCTCCTTGCGCTTACGTTTCTCTTCTTTCGGCTGCGCCTTTGCTGCTTTTGATCCCATCTCAGGCGGAAGTCTATTGATGCCAGCGCCACTATGCACGACCTCTTCGGGCATGATTGTCTCTGCTTCTTTCGTCAAGTCCGTAGGCAGAATTGATTGTGACGCTGTAGGAGTTTTCCGATCCTTGTGCCGCTTTCCGTCCTTCTCCCGCTTTCTCTCTGTACTCGACTCGACCCCGTTGAAAACATTAGCACGTATTTCCACTGGTGATGCTACGCTTGATCGACTACTCTCCTTTAATATTTCGTTCATAGGGCTATCAATGTCCATGGCCGAGTCTTCCGTTCGAACGGGGATCTCATGTCGAGCTTTGTGCTTCTTGACCTTCGTAGGCGATGCTTCAGTGCTGTCGGCGACGTTATTAGAGAGTTTCCTCTTCTTGGAAGGTCGGACAGAGGCATCTGGAATTCGAAACTCGGGAGCTTTGAACGCAGTTGTAGCGGAGACGTCAGATTCGGAGTGGTCGGAAGTACCAAATGCATGGTAACGCATCTTCAGACCTTGTGGTTGTTGACGGACTGCCTTCACGTGAGTTTGCGGTTTTGACGTGGGGTTGGGAACGCCTGCGGTTTGGTGTGCACGAATCGGGATTTTCACGAGTTGTTGCAGATGTAAAGTCCTGAGTAACGGTATCCTACATGGCTGATAATCGTTTGTATGAGTAGATGGTAGCAGTAATGCGTGAATGCTAGCTTCGGCTCCTGACTTTGGGACCAAGCCATAATCTGCGCCTTTGTAGGAGAGAATTGGGTTGCCGGACTGTAGGCTTTGGGCTGAGATTTCTTTAATTGCAGTCACAGGAACGGAAGATGGTACAGTGATATGCCATAATTGTTTTCCAGCTAAATTCGAAGACGCCAAGATTTCAGTAACTTTTGAGGACGGATGGGATGATATCAAGGCTGGCTCAAAGCCTGGAGGTGGCTCGTAAGGCAGCAATGCTGGTTTGGGGACAATTTTATGTGCTGGGCTGCATTTCCTAGGACTTTGTATTGAGGTCTTGTTGCTGCTTGCAGGTTCGTCCTCGCTCTCGGTTTCAATACTACCAACACCGCTGCTCTCACTTTCTTCTTCGCTAGCACTATCGAGAGCCAGACGCTTCCCCGAATGGGAATCAGGTTGCTCTGAATTCTTGCTTGGGGCGGTGGCCTTGGAAATCAGCGGCTTCGGAAGTTTCGCGTGGGCAGCTCGCACACGTGCTGAGTTAGTGGCTCCTACGGGTGGAGGGCTCGGATCTCGAGACGATGAACTACCATTGCTGTCATCTTCCGCAGTTGAGATGTCTTGGCTGTCCTTCATGGCGTCACTGCCATTGGATATAGGCCTATTGGGAGCTGGACTTGGGCCTTTTAGCTTCTTTGACTGCTTTACTCCCCCACTAGTAGGTCTCGCTGCTACAGGCTTAGGAGCAGTTGCTGTGGGTTTTTTGATTTCGGCATCTTTCTTCCTCGACTCGGTGCTCGTTTCTTCATCACAATCGTCCGAGTTCCCCACAAGCTCGGCGCTCAATGGGGTTTTATATGTCGCTTTTGCCGGCCTTGACGTCTGTGCCTTTGGCTTTCGAGCGGTGGTGGAGGACGAGGGCTTTGGGTCGGCCATACTTCTCGGATTTTAAAGGATCAACGTAATGCAATTCGCCATGCTTGGCGCGGGCTTGACTGTGATAATTACTTAGCTGCCAGAGGATGTCACCATGTGCGGTTTAAATTTCCACAAATTGTAGATCCTTATCGATTTCTAGCCGCCTTGGCAACGCTTGAATGGTGACGCGCTCAAGGCTCAAGGCTCAAGGCTCATGGTCAATTGACTTCTCTCCTTGCAAAGCATTCAAAGTTATCAATCATTGGGAGCATCTATTATACTCTTTGGTTGGCCTGATATCTAGGAAGCTTAGCATCGGCCTCAAGGTAGTTCTAGAGCAAGAATGCAAAGCACCAGATCAGGCTCCCGAGTCCTCAATGAGTTCCGCAGAGCATCCCAGAGGAACCTAAACTCACAGCCATGCCCCCTGCGTTCCCGGCGATACATTACCCAGAATTCGCCCTACGATCGCATTTCTACCTATAGAATTCTACTCTACACCGTCGTTAGCTTGGGCGCCGGGACCGCCCTCTTCCACGGTACCAGACGCTTTGGTTTCCGAGAACTCCATGCCGAAGCACCGCCCGCTCCATTTGAGATCACGATCGAGAAGTCGAAAAAAAGGAAGGATCTATCAAAAGAGGAGAACCGTGATGTGATTAGTTCACAGCACCTGCAAGTCAAAAAAAGCTGGGAGAATCCTGGTGTCTATGCTTGGGGCTCGAATAGCGGAAGGGTAGTAGCACCGGACTCGGACGAAACGTTGATAAAGCTGCCTCGGAGGATACCATTCTTCGATGGACTGCTTCTGCGGGACGTCAAGCTTGACAGGAATTTCGGTGCTGCTATAACAGAAAAGGGCGATCTTCTACAGTGGGGGATTGGCTACTCGAAAGACTCTAGAGCGCCTACGGCTACATTGACTGGGAAAGGACTAACCTCTTTGACGATATCGCGAGACAGAATAGTTGCTCTAGGATCAGGCGGGACGGTCTACTCACTGCCGATCTCTCAGGACGATCAAATCAAAGGACCTAAGCCTACGGAGAGCTCGTGGGTTCCGCTATGGAGTTCTCAATCGCAGATCAGCTATCGAATCATCCACCCCAAAGACTTGGGCTGGAGCGAGAAAGTCTCTTCTATTAGTGCTGGTCTTGAACATGTCCTCCTCCTGACCAATAATGGCCGCCTATTCAGCGCTGCTGCGAGCAGCGAAGAGTTTCCCTCGCGTGGAGAAATGGGCGTACCGGGGTTAAGCTGGACCACAAGGCCGCCTGGTCCATATGACCAGCCTCACGAAATTACGACTCTACGTGGGTTTGAGATCGCTGATATAGCGGCAGGCGACTTCCACTCACTGGCTCTCGACAAAGAGGGCCGAGCCTTCGCCTTCGGCGACAATTCGTCTGGCCAATTAGGCTTTGAACCTAGTGCGGAATCTCCATACATCGATGCTCCATCCCTCCTACCTATCTCTAGACTTTACAACGGTACCAATCTCAGTCCACGGGTAACCTCCGTCTCTGCCGGTGGATCCAATTCATTTTTCACTGTCGATGCAACCCGTGTTGCTCAGCCGGGCGAAGACGCTAAACAAAGGGTAGGACTCGATCGTATCACAGCCGACACCTGGGCGTGCGGTCAAGGGATCCTGGGTACGCTCGGTAACGGTCGTTGGACACACAATCAAGGCACACCAGTCAAGATTAAAGCTCTGAGCGGCCTGTTTGAATGGGATGAGAGCAAGAATATAGCCATTCCAATCCGGCTGAATCGTCTCTCCATTGGGAAGACACACGCCAGCGCGACTATGGACAATGTGACCCACGTACGGGCTGGGCAGTCTTCATCAACGGACTCGCGAAATGACACTAATTGGGGCGCTGATGTCTTGTGGTGGGGTGGGAATGAGTATTTCCAGCTTGGGATGGGCAGGAGAAACAACGTTGCCGTTCCAGCGTATATCGCTCCCTTGGACAGCGCAGCAGAGAAGGAAAGGGCGAAACGGAAGGAGGAGCACAGGTTTCAGATCACTCCTCGTCATAAGGTGGATTTCAACGGCCGACAGGTCAGTATGGAGCAAAGGGTCGAATGTGGAAGGATGACCACTGCAGTGTATTCGGGCGTATAGTCGTGCAAGTCTTCTTAAAATATTTCATGTGACACATCATCTTTGAGAGACATGATGAACAGTAATTTCCTGTAGAATAATGCAGTAACGACCTAACAGTTTATCTCTGGAAAATGTGGAGGCAACGCCAAGCCCTCGACAGATTCTTCCAACTTTCATGTAACTTTCATACCACTTAATTTTCCTCCAATCTCAACATGACTCTAGCGAACTTCAGTCCACTACAAAGACTCTATCTCATTTCACAATACCTGTAGACAATGGACGACAATAGGAAACGCAAAGCTGACGCAAGCCATGGAAGGTCTGGAGCCAAGAAGTCCAAGCCATGGATGGTAGTCAAGAAAGGTCAGCATTACCAGAGTCCACCCAGCATAGAGCCCGGGGATGAAGGGATCTGGGCGACATGCGAGATGGGGAAAGAAGGAAAGTGTACCTCAGACTTGCGCGATCTCTTCGAAGAGTACGCAGCCTTGCTTTACGGAGAAGTCAAAGGCGAAGGTGAAGACGCTGGTGATGACGACAACGCCGAGGTCGACATCGAGGCCGAGATCAAAAAGGAAGTCCAAGGCATGAAGTCCAAAACTACGAAGACGGGACCACTTTTCCAAACTATCAAGATGGATATCCAGTGCGTGCTCTTCTTCAAAACTAGAGCGCCTATCGAGCCCGTGGGATTCGTGCACAAAATTTGCAAAGACGCCGTTGAGGGTGCCACGAGAAAGCATCGCTGGGTCAAAAAACTGACGCCGATGACTATGATGGGCAAAGCGACGGTGGAAGGGTTGGAAAGGGTTGCCAAGGATGTGCTGGAGCCCGTGTTTCATGCCGAAGGGACCTTGCCAAAGAAGTTTGCGATTCGGCCAACGAGACGCAACCACAATGTCATGAAGCGAGACGATATCATCAAGCAGATTGCTAAGACTGTTGGTGGGAAGCATTCCGTGGATCTCAAGAATTATGATCACTTGATCTTGGTCGATGTCTACAGGGTAAGACGAAAGCACCCTCCTACTCCGTACTCTGCCTTCCTTCCCTACAGTTTCAGATCTGAAGCCAAACTGACAAACCTTTGCGTTTCGAAGAACGTACTTGGTATGAGCGTTGTTGGCAGTGATTTCGAAGAATTGAAGCAGTTCAACCTTGCAGAAATATACGATCCGACACCCAAGCCTGCCGGAAAAAGCAGCAATGCAAAAGCCGAAGCAGAAATCGGAGATGGACAGCGACGAGCCAATACGAGCAGCCCCGAACCGCAGTTGGTGCAGTCCGTGGGTGTTATTACAAATCATTTGGCGAGTGCGGACAAGGAATCGACGCCGACGGAGACAGAGTGAGGTTTAGCTTCACCCGCGATTAAACATTTCGCAATCAGCTATGGGCATTTTTCCTGTTTGGCCAACGGTATCTCACATCCTGACGAGGCAATGGTTGCGCATTCGACGACGTCGCTACACCAGCGAGCGAAGGCGTACAATTACCGGGGTGCCCAGATGGGGAACTACGGCACCCAAGACTGCACGCCTCTGTTTCAAAGTCACACCATCACCAAGGTCGCCCGAAGCGGTTAAAGGCCTTCAGCATATCAGCCTCCATGACTTCTTCGAGAATGTTCCAGAAAGCATAAACTCCGATATGCATGCAGTCCACCCACTGTCCCAGGTTGCTGCAGTCAACTTTAATTTAGCGATCGTGGTGGTCTCAGCGCAGCCATCCAATCAATCATCGCCCTAAGCGACATTTCGGACCCCAAACACCTTAAAACCGACCTAAGGCGAGCATTACGCGTTCCCGGTAACCACAAATCGTAGACATAGACGCACTCGACACATGAATTCGACTACCAGCCTTATCCATAGCGACGACAGCTCATCTAGAGCCGTTGCAGGAATTACTGACGAACCCTACCTACGGCAGCACCCAATCTGGCTTACACTCCGCGTCTTAACCGACTCTGGCGGCGTGCCTAAGCACCCATGGCTTCACACCGCCTCATTCCTTCAACATGTTGCGACACGGTAGCGAGATACCAGTCCCACGGCGTGCCCGAGCAACAGAATCTACTGCTATTGTTCCGATAGGATTGGCTTTCGGCACGAGCCTCTCCTGGTCTCCTGCTTCGTCTCCTACATGGGAAGCGAGCTGTCCCTACCTTTGCAGTGTCACCTCGGTTGTTGCAACATGCCATTGGCAAGGAACTATTATTACTCTTTGCTTCCTAAACCTGCTACGAGATGCCTTGTTTCATTGTAATCACAATCCATGCCCACAATTATTAGTACTGACATCAGGTATATTTTCCACTATGGAAAAGAGAAAAGATTTGTTCTATGTGTTCTACCAATATACACCGAGCAGACATGTACCTCCCACCAATAGCAACTATGGTTGAGGTAGATCCTATGTCAATGGTCTTCGACAATTTCCCTCCATCTCTATCTTCTAGCGTTAGCAACATTCAGCAAATCGTGCAAGATATTTTCCTTTCCGTCCGCATCACAATAAAACGAATGGAAGACCTCCCCAGTCATCTTCACCGCATCTCAATAATACACCTTTCCAATGGCTGCCAACTCACGTTGAAGCAAGCTCCACCAAGCACTTCGCCCGTCCTTCAACATGAACGCTATTGTCTCGACTCCGAGGCAGCTAGTTTCTCTCATTTATCGAGGACCAAATTGCCTATTCCAAAAATACTCAAACAAGACAAGCGCAGCCACCGCCACGGCTCTCTCTTCCTTTTCACAACCACACTACCCGGAATCTCGTACGCCTCAGCACTCCCCTACCTCAGCCGCTCCGAGCACGAGGACATCTCCCAGCAAATCCAGTCTCTACGCACGCACATCAACTCGCACACCTCACCGCGCGGCACCTTTGGCCCCGCAGCAATGATCGCCGTCAATGCGGGGCTATCCACTTGGCGGCAAGCGTTCAAATTGATGATGGACACCGTTCTCCTCGATGGAGAGAACATGACGGTGAATTTACCGTATGTAGAAATCCGAGAGGCGGTGGCTGTGCATTCGAAAGCTTTGGATGGAGTCCGAGAGGCGAGGTTGGTGGTGCTTGGCTTGGGGAGGCCGGAGAATGTGTTGATTGAGAGGAGGACGAATGATGTAGTTGGGCTGTTGGATTTCGGTCAGGCGCTGTGGGGAGATGTGGGGTTTGGAAAGCCGGAGGTTTGTGATGGACTGAGAGGACTTTTGTGAGTTTTTCTTCCCTTTTCGCTACTGACCATTCCATCTATGCATCTTCTACTCTACACATGCGATATGTTCTTCTCACAGACGGTAAGGGTCTATCTCGCTGACCGAATATCTAGATACACGACCTACCACGCCCTCGTAACCATCGTGACGAACCATTACAGACCGCTGGAAGATATGGAGAAGGAACTTGATGCGAGGAAGGCGCTTACGACGGCGCTGTCACAGCTGGCTGTGGTGGAGAAGTAGTATTTTAGCGGATGAATGAGGATCGTGGGGAAGGATGGGAGATGGCATTTTGCATTTAGGCTGGCGCGGGTAGCTTTTTCTTTCTGTCATTGGGGAAATGAGTGATGAATTTTATGAATAGCTGGTCCTTTCTTCAATGGGGGAGGGTAGAGGTGTTTCTTAGATCAAATGTTTTGATAGGTAGATAAGTGGGAATTCTATAATTCGCCTAGACTTTCACAATTATTGAGCACGGTGTATGCATTTCAGCTAGAATTATAGGTTACCTAGTGTGCATTCACTCTGTTACTCTTTTCTAATTGAAGGAATGCCGATGGTTGATTATATTGGGATGGTGCTTCACGGTGAGATTCATGCATCTCGGACAACGGTGGTTGCTCCGTTGTTGTCTTTAATTAGGTAAGAGATAACGGTGAGGAGTTCAGAGGGTGGGAAAGCGTTGCTCTCTTGTTGTCTTCAATCAAGTATAAAATAACGGTAAGGAGTTCAGAGAACGGCAAAGCGTAACAGGAGCTTCTCGGTGTCTTGTGGCAGACGCGTCCACTCAGAATCTCCACAATAGAAATTAGGAAAGCTTTTTGTCATAAAAGCTGATGCAGAATCTTGAGTCGTTCGTCATCAAGCATTTACAAATTCATGAATCGTGCTATACATCATTATCTACGCTTTGATCGACCCAGTGAGCGTCATCATTGCTTTGCGTTCGTCCTCGCCGAGGCTTCAGCTGTGAGCTTGAGCGCCTTCGGAGCATCCTCTTTAGGCATGTACAGCTCGACAAACTGCAGATATGGCGCCGACGAGAATTGTTTGTCGTTGAATAAGTCCTCTGCTTCTTGCTTCGTCTTCACTTGGTAGGTCTTTGATTTCTTGGGATCTGCACCGAAGACCTCGATGAGGTCCTTGTATTTCCATTGTTGGATGTCGTTGTAGCTCGCGTCCATGCCGTGGATGTAGCGTTCGATTGTGTAGCCTTCATTGCAGATTACGAATCTGTAGATGTCAGTATTGCCTGTGCTGCTTAGATTCAGGGGGGGATTATTACATTATCGGCTTCAGATCATTCCGGATCATCGTGCTGACTTCTTGTGCGGTCAATTCGAATGATCCATCGCCGACGAAGAGTATGGTGCGCCTGTTGCCCGTCTCTTTGGCAGCTAAGGCAGCACCTTGGCATGCACCGACGGAATATCCTATCGAGCCCCAAAGTACTTGAGATAGCGCAGTTACGCCTTCTGGAAACTTCGTTTCCCATATTCCAAAGTTTGCTGTACCGGTCTCCGTGATAATTATATCATTTTTCTCTAGCCACTGTCCGATTCTCGGCCACAGCCAGTCATGAGAGATGACTTGTTGTTCTGACATGCCTTGATCTTTCTTGGCGATTTCGTTGTTCGGCTGTGGTCCGGCTTGGATATTGACATTCCCCAGCTTGGCCGTCACCTTTCTCAGGACCCCATGCATGCTAACACCTGGGTATTCGGAGTATTTCACACGCATGTAGGTACTGTGGAAATCGATGGTGGAAAGCTGGCTGACTCTGTAGGTGAAGCCAGCAGTGTTGAAATCGGACTTGATGGAGCCAACTGTCAGAACGAGATCTGAGGATTCTATGCGTTCCGCAACGCCAGCATTGCTTCCGTTTCCAGCATATACGCCGCCGAAGTTTGGGAGGGTTTCGTTGACTGCCCCTTTGCCCATGGGCGCCACAAATACAGGCAGGCCAGATTTCTCGACCAATGCATGGACCTCATCTAGGGCACGATGTCGTATTGCGCATGCATCGACAAGGATGACGGGGTTCTTGGCGGCGTGTAGATACTTTAGGACTACGTCTACCACGTAGTCCTCCTTCTCTGGGTCGTTTTTCGGAAGGCTTAGATCTATCGGCGTCTTCAATCTGTCCCCTTCGATCTTCTTTTGAGCTATGTCTGTAGGCAAGGTAATGTAGACGGGTCTAGACTGGACCCAGCACTCTCGAATCGCATGGTCAATGAGTGTGGCCGCGTCATGAGGGTCGTTCAATTTCGCCATAGCACACGAAATGTCCTTGCTCATGTTGGAAAACACATCGAAATTGCCGTTACCGAGAGTGTGATGTAGGAGCATTCCATCGCGTTGTGAGAGTGTAGAGGGGGTGCCGACGATGTGAACAATGGGGACGTATTCGGAGTAGCCACCAGCGATGGCATTGAGCAGACTGAGCTCACCGACTCCGAACGTAGTAACGACAGCCGAGATACCTTTGACCCGAGCGTAGCCATCTGCTGCGTAACCAGCATTGAGCTCATTGCAGTTGCCGACCCAAGTGAGGCCGACTTTTGGGATGTAGTCGAGTGCTACCTATGCAGATGAGCTGAGGACGAGAGAGCATTGACCAAACAGCATCATACCAAATTGTAATCTCCTGGAACACCGTGTACCCCACGGACTCCAACCTCATGAAGCCTGCGGAAAAGGTATTCTGCTACATCAATCGGGCTCTTGAGCTCTGAGGTTCTTATGTCGGTAGCCATTGCGGAAGGGGATCAATATTCTGTGCCTGGATTTATTCAAAGATGAGTGGCGAGTCGAGGATAATGTCCATTGTTTGACTCCATCAGTAGAATTGTAGGCCGCTCATGCCCGCATTGTCATACGTATTCAGCGTCATCGGCAAGTAGCGGAAGGGCAGGACAAAGACGAGGGCGGAATGGTTCCCTTACAGATAGCGCTAAGATAAGCTAGTCAATATCTTGGCGTCTGAGCCGGATCAATTGGAGACAAACGATGCACTTCGCTGCGAGCAATGGCCGTGGAGTATGGCGTCTTTTCTTCGAGGCAAGCAAGCCGGAGTTCAGAGGGACCTCTCAGCTGGACTGGATTCCTCTCTGTTTGCTATTGACGAGGTATGAAAGTGTTCCCTCTTTTCATGTGGCTCTCTGAGGGATTCCCTCCTAGGTCGCACGTTACGGTATCAACTCCCAAATCAGCGCTTTAGCATACGACCCAGTCCAGTCCTTGCTTGCTGTGGGAACAAAAGACACCAAGTTCGGCAGCGGGCAGATCTATGTGTTTGGCCAAAAGCGCGTTAGTACAATATTCAGACTACCCAGGAAGGCATCTGTCAAGATACTGCAATTCAGCGCCGACAAGCTGGTCAGCGTCGATACGAAGAATGACATATTGGTGTTCTCCCTGGAGAGCACGAGGATCTCAGGCTCTTATGCTCCTCCGGGACTCGTCACCGCTCTAGCGACCGACCCGACGCTGGACTTTGCATTGATTGGGCTCCAAAATGGTGTGTGGAGCTTCTAGGAGAATACCACTTGAGGATAATGGCTGAAAACTTCCCAGGTGATATCATTGCCTATGATCTTGACCGGCTGAGCCTTGCACCACTCAAGATTCCCAATCTATGGAGAGAACGAAGTCCACGAGCCCGCCTACTACCCGTGGTGTCACTAGCATTCCACCCTCGAGACATCGGGAGTCTCTTGGTCGGATATTCGGAAGGGGCAGTGACTTACTCTTTCAAGTCAGATGGCCCTAAACATTACTTCCATTACGAGCTCCCAGCAGGAGCTCCTGGCGGTGATCCGGAAGCAAACCTTGCAAGCCAGCGCCGGTATCCTAGACTAACACAGGCACTATGGCATCCCACTGGTACTTTCATTCTCACGAGCCACGAAGATTCAAGTTTTGTAATCTGGGATCCAAAAGATGGCAGAAAGATACAGGCGAGAACACTGCAAGCTGTAAATGTGGAGCAGCCTGGCGCTTCCTCGGGCATTTCAGGATTGAGTCGAGGTACAATTGCGATAAAAGAGCCATTGTATCACATTGCCTGGTGCTCAAAGGGAAACCCCGATGATACTGGGATTTTGATAGCTGGCGGACTGTCGACGACGGACCCCAAAAAGGGGCTTACATTTCTCGACCTCGGACCAACTCCAAATTACGCTACATCATCATGGCAAGTACTCTCGGGCCACTTCGAATCGCCAAAACAACAACTTGTCCTACCTACTCCGCCTAATGCCGAGGTCGTCGACTTCTGCTTGATTCCCCGTACATCACCCCACTTTGCTGGATGCAGCGACCCGATTGCTGTTGTTGCGATTCTAGCATCCGGAGAAATGGTCACGCTCAGCTTTCCCTCTGGCCATCCAATCACTCCCACGAACCAGCTTCATGTTTCTCTTACCTATGTCCACCCTTTCATCAACCGTATCGACATATCATTTGTCGACCGCACCAGGTGGCTCGGTATGGTAGAGAACCGCTCGCACGGTCCGCCAATACTGAGAGGAGGAGCCGAGGCTCAACGCTCAACTATGCGATTTGCGAATCGAAATGTGTTACAGACAGCTCATGCTGATGGTACAGTGCGTATATGGGACGCCGGGCATGGCGATGAGATTGAGAACGGAGCAGTACTGCAAGTCGATGTCGCTCGAGCGCTTGGACGCTATGAGGATATTGACATTACGATGATGTCAATGTCCGGTTCCACTGGAGAGCTTGCAGTAGGTCTTCGAACAGGGGAGGTTGCGGTCTTTCGCTGGGGCAAGAATCCCGATTTTGGCAGAAACATCCCGCACAGGGAAGCCAAAGGCTTCGGACTGGAGACAATCATAGATCGTGCAGAACCGGGTGTTAAAGAGGGCTTGCTACCTCTGACGTTGCTAGAAGCCCAACAGGGACCGGTGACCGCACTCAAGATGAGTGATGTTGGCTTTGTTTGCGCGGGCTTTGAGGGAGGGAGTCTTGTCATGATAGATCTCAGGGGGCCTGCAGTGATTTATGACGCTAACGTGAGCGAGTTCAGCAGTCACAGTAGCAAGCACAGCAGCTTCCGACGAAATAGCCAGGCTCAAGCGAAACCTGAGTGGCCCATGAGGATCGAATTCGCCGTAATGAGCCTTGACGGAGACGGTGAGATGTCTGCACGCATTCGGCAACAATGATTTGCTTACAATTGGCAGACTACTCAAGTATTGTTTTCTTCGTGGGGACTAATCTGGGACGTCTAGTGACATTCAAGCTTTTGCCAGAAGCCCATGGTGGCTATGCTGTCAGGCTCGCAGGTCAAATTCACCTCGAAGAGAAAATTATTTCAATATTACCTATCAACTCTGATACTGGAGAGGCTGCTGAAGCCACACCAGAGCTTGTAGCCGGGCTTCGTACCGGCTCTCGTGTAAACGGGGTCTTGGTTGCTGTCACCCAAACAAGCGCTAGGATCTTCAAACCGGCTGCAGCCAAAGGGGCATCCAAATCATGGGACGAGTTTCTTTGTTACCGTGCAGCTGTAGTCAGGTTCGAAGCACATACTTACGCATTACTTGGGCTCTTTGGTGATGGCTGTGCGAAAGCATTCTCAGTACCTGGGCTCAAAGAGATCGCTTCAACTAACGTTTCCCATATATTGGACGTGAGAAGGTTTTCCGAGGCTTTGATAACGCCTACTGGCTTCGTGATTGGCTGGACAGGACCTTCTGAGATCGTGGCATTGAATGTATGGGGTACTGGTCAGGATCTGACGCGCTCTCTAGACAAAATCTTCAACCCTGATGCCCTCATTCCTCCTCGACCTACGATCTCGAACTTGGCATGGATCTCGGGGACTCAGTACGTAACCCCGGCAGAAATGGACAAGCTACTGGGGGGACCCCATCGACCACCGTCAAAGCGAATGATCGAGCAAATGCGCGCTGATGAGGAAGCGCACCGCACTGCAAGCCGTTTGAATACGGGCAGCTCCAATCGTCCATCCCCTGGGCGCCAGGAAGAAGGCTACTGGGCTTATATGCAGCGTCAAGTGCAAGAGCGGACCGAGAATCTTGGTCTTGCAGGTGATAATATGGATAAAGTCGAGGAGAACAGTCAGGGCTTCGCAGATGACGTGAACAAATTCGTCAGTTCGCAAAAGAAAAAGGCTGTGATGGGTTTGATCGGCAGTAAACTTGGATTCTAACAAACCTGATATAATGGCTCGTCGGTTCAGGCGCTTCCCATTCACATAGCCAATTCCAGATGGCTTGCATGGGTGTTTCGCCCCATAAGGTCTGTTCAGTCACCTGTTCTCTCGTGGAGAGGTCAGAATATAGGTGGTGACCATAACCTGCAAAATATTGCAGCCATTTTGGGAATGGAGCACTGTCTGATAAAGCCAGCCATGCTTCTTGTTTGTCCATTTCCACATTCATTGTTGGCTCATGTCGCTTCATCACGGCTGAACAAAGGTTTGACAATAAGTATACACTCTCTTGAATGCCGTGTGTTTGTCTGATTATGCTCGGCATTTCTTTGTTGTTGTGTTGTTATCGTTGTTGTTTTTTTGACACACGCGGTTTATCATCATAACACTTCTCTATATCAGCGTACCGCAACACTGGTCATTTCTCAGAATGCCGGACTTTTATCACTCGTACGCCATTTGCAAAGATCCATTTAATTGCCCTCATCTGACGCACGTTCTATCGCCAATAACACGAGCTAGAAGTAATCAGGAAGAAGATATTGTTTTCTATAAAAACACATCTACAAAGAATTGTACTCGCACCGATAACAAGTCCGAGAGTTGCAACATCGATAAAATAAAGGGGCCTTCGGATACCATACCAGACCTGCATTACACGCCATCCACACCGGCAAGAACCCCGTCTCCAGGATCAAAATAGCCATGTCGTCTCCTCCTAGGGCGACTTTCAATTGTGGTTGCATTTCGAGCAACATTCCACGATTCTACGAAGGCGGCTCCTCCGTTGTCTCAAATCAAGACGGCACGAAAGCATGGACCTTTCCCATTCCCTGCTGCCAATGCAGTCGACGCAAAGCCAAAACTGAAGAAGAATCCTTGAAAGCTCAATATACCCTGCGGATTGAGGAGATGCGAGCGCAAATCAAGCGCGCGGAGGATCGGATTTGGAAGGGACCGCCTGATGAGCTATTGATAGAGGCGAAGGATGAGAGGGTGAAGGCTGCCAACGGCCTGGAGTATGAGATGCAGGAGAAGGTCGCAAGCGCGTGGAAGGTGTTTGAGAAGAGGTGGGGGTAGAACAAAGTAAGAGCCTTCGATAGCTGAACACCTGACTGAACTATTCCTGAATGACACAGTGCCAGATTCCACATCCCGGCAGACTGCCTGCAAAACGTTTGGCATTTTACCACACGTCCTGGTCATTCATGAATTAGCGAAGGCTCATAGAACGCTATGTACTCTATCGAAGCTAATCTCGGTCTCCCATTGACCATTTCTGTGGCCTAGAGCTGACCCTACCGGCAGGATACATATTAACCAAACTTGAGGTTACTGCTTCTAGTAGTGGCAGATATCTTCTCCATGAGGCATCCTACCGGCTCGCAGCATTCAATTTTTACGTTAAGCCTATTTTTGCTAAAGCACGTAGTGTTACCCCTCTGAACAGAAAGAATGTCATGCCTAGGATTGCGAGCTGTTGGGATACGAGATACGTACGTTCCATATCCGCTGCTATTATTGAATTGATTCAGCTGTTGAGTAGTTATCGTCATGATTGGTGTCTAGTCTTTCTCCGTTCAAGCACGTAGTCCCACCCTTCTCATCAGAAAAAGTGGTATGCCTAGACTTGCGAGTTGTTGGGACACGAGATACGTCCGTTTCATATCCGCTGCTGTTACTCGAGTTGGTTCAGCTTCTCAGTGGCCATCGTCCTCATCGGTTGTCCCCAAATGTTCTTCTCTAACAGGGCAACAAATCGACGAAGATAGACCCATACCTGCCATGAAATATGGCCCCAATACATACATAAAGCCTTTTCTGCCTCGATCTTTTGCAAATCCTCCAGCACACACCGAATACTCCGACAGCCCTACACCAAATATATATATACACAACATACTCATTCGCATCACCAAAACCAGCCAAAGCATCACCCAAACAAAAGGCCATGGAATTTGCTCATTCCGCCCCAATAACCTGCTCCCACACAGACAATGCACCCTCCGCCACTCAAGACACCACCCCCACACCCACCGCCACCTTCTCCTGCGCCCACACCACCCACCTCCTCCCCCTCATCGGCCTCCCAATCCTCGACACCGCCCGCGACAACACCCCCATCCGCGTCTACACCCACCCCTGCAAACCCTGCCACCGCACCTACTGCAAAGCCGCACAAGATATCATCGAAGCGCTTTACATACCCAAAATCAACGGATACAATATGCGTGTTGAACGAATGACGGAGTTGATTGAGAATGGGGAGGGTGGGGTGGAGATGGTGGAGGCGAGGAGGAAGAGGTATTGGCAGGGGAGGGATGTTTTGGAGCAGATGGTTTCGGTGGATTTTTGGTTGTGGAAGCCTTTTTGGGAGAGGTGGGGGGAATTGGAGTTTGGGTGTGAGGGATCAGAGGAATGATTGGAGAAGGGATGTGTTTGTGAGTCATGGGAATGGGTTGGAGGATGACGAAATGGTCTTTCTGAGATGTGCGAGCAAGTCTAGGTGTGGCCAGCGGTGGTGGACCAGTAGGTTGGTAGATTGTTTGGATTACTCTATTCATTTCCTTGATAAATTTGCGAGCCATTTTTATTCCCAACAAAAGTCTCAGCACTATTTATATCACGTCTCCTCCAATCTCTGCGTTCCAGTTTGTCTATCCTTTTCTTTTGCCATTACGCACGATCAGCTTCCTGGTACCCACCCGGACGCAGGCCAGTGCTTGATGTATTGTGCTATTTACATTTGCAGATACGAGTTCCAACCCACAATAGAACCGTCACCTCTTGTCCTCTCGTTTCAATCTATTCTGGGTAGTTCCAAGAATCTTACGCACGTTCATATTTTAGAGAACAATGCCTCTTGCTGCGGGCTCGTGCTTGATACAGTATGCTATTTACATTTGAAGATACGAAGTTCTACCTATAGTAAAGCCGTCACTTCTTGTCCTCTCGTTTCAAAACGTCTAGGTAATTCCAATAATTTTACGCACGTTCGTGTCTGCGAGTACAACGCCCCTTGCTGCAGACCAATGCTTGATGCAGTGTGCTATCTATATTTGAAGATACGAGTTCCTACCTAGAATGGAGCCGTCAATTATTATCCTGTCGTTTCAATCTATGTGGGTAATACCGAGAATTTTACGCACGTATATGACTTAGAGAACCGTGCCCTTTAACGTAGGCTAATTTTATGCAGTGATATATTAATATCTAGAAATATAACCTTCTACCCAAAATGGAGCCGTTACCTCTTGTCCTCTCGTTTCAATCTATTTGGGCGATCGTAGAAATCTTACGCACGTACGTGTCTTGGAGAACAATGCCCCTTGCTATGAATAGATGTCGGCCGATTGACAATATAATAGTAACGGGGGCATGTTTCAAGATCCATCACCTGCAATGATCCTGCTTGTGGGACATAACTTTCAAACTTATATATACCGCACTCGCACCCTCGACTGTTCTGAGGTCTTCATCAATCAAAGACAGATTCTTCCGAGTTCATGAGTCGGGATTGCTCTACACCTACCTCCACTACCAACTACGGCATCATAGCCTTCCACATCCAACCTTGACATTGTCGCCATCAGCCTCGGTACCACTTCTTAAGCCTACCTCCATTACCAACCACGGCATCATAGTCAACCACCTCCAGCCCTGATATTGTCGCCATCTGCTTCGACACCACTTCTACACCTACCTCCACTATCAGGTACGGCATCATAGCCGTCCACATCCAACCCATTGCCATCACCTAAATCGATACCACTATTCCCGTCGTCCTCATCACCATCCACAATCGCCATCTCCAAATACCAACCAATACAGAACGCCACGACCACTTCTCCAAATGTCAGCAACTACAAACCCGCCTCCTCTACCAAAGGACGGCAAATACTCATTCCAATGCACTCACTACTCCAAGGACCAACCCAAGAAAAAGGACCCGACATACGGGAAATCTTACCGCGGTAAAAAGGAGTGGCATTACGAAGGCGGTTGCCGCAGTTGCGATTATCGATCGGCCAATAAGACCATGGAGGGGATCAATAGATGTGGTTTCGATGCAGCCACGGCATTGGAAGGCAGAGCGCTCGCCAAGGGATGCAGAGTCGAGGATTTCGAAGAACGCCTCAAGGAGGGATATATGCACTATGGGCGTGCAGGAGCCGAAGCGAAGGCTAAGGTGAAGGACGACTTCTATAAGAAATGGGACTGGCATTTGTGAGGGAAGTTCTATCATGCAGAGTACATGTATCAGATAGCTTTAAGATGTTCTGAGAAAGTGATGATATTGAATGGCGATAGATAAATGCATGCATGTACAAATGAAGAAAACGACTAGCTAGCGAAATGATCCATAATGCATGATGCATGTATCCGACAGCTTCATTTGTATTTGGAAAGAAACTGGCATGCGAGTCTGCAATTTTGTCTTGAGAAAGTGGTACTTGATAATGAATGGCGATAGATAATTGCATGTACTACAGCAACCGAGAGAAACGACTGAATAGCGAAATGAGTTAACATGCGTTATACATGTATCAAACAGCTTCCTGATAGCATTCTGAGAACAATAGCAATGCGAATCTTAGGAAAGCCATCAAACGATAATACAGCATACATCAAGTCACATCCTCACATACCCTCCATTCACTCTGTCCTTTTCTTCGCATTGCTTCGCTGTTCTCATTTCTGAATATGTCTCTCATTCCTTACCAACTATTGTATAGTCAGACAGAGGGAAACGGCGCAATAGCAAGATACCAGCATACTCGTTGATAGTAGACCTGCCAGAACTCTCACCATTGAAGTCTTCCTCATGCGAATTGCAGGATTATGGAATGCTTACTGTTTGCCTTTGATCGAACAGGCAAAGATCTAGGATGAACGTTTGCGTTTGATCTTTGATTCTTGTTGTGGGACGTTTTGAGTTGGTATACCCTCAGCTAGGACTTGATTCATGAAATGCTTACCACCTCGCTTTGACCCAGCGTGCAAAGATCTCGAATGAATGTTTGCGTCTTCACTTTAATTGGTGTAGTGTGAATTTTTGAGTTGGTATTTCCCAGAGAACTTGGCCGGTGGATTCACAGCTATCTCATAAGTTCGAATGCATATGAGCTAGCCCACCGTCGTAGAAAGTCGTCATTTATTTCTGTGCTATCTATACCTGAATACGATATGCTGATGATTGACATCTTCGTCATGATGAGATTACGGCTATCCCCGAACGCCAGGGATATCTGCAACGCCATAATCAAGAAGGATTCGGATATTTATGATGTGGACACTGCCTAATGTGCCATGACGACCTCAGTATGAGGTTGCTGATGCAAACCCTGCTGCTTGTCACCATGCGTCCCAGCTGTCTCACCATCACCCATCTCCATATCCTCGTCTCCTTCCCCCTCTTCTTCTTCCTCTTCTTCAGCATCTTCGTCCTCGCTGCCGCTGCTCTCGGCTTCGAGATCCTCGCTACCAGCATCGGAGTCTTCATCTTCCTCTTTAGCGCCGCCAGCAGTCTCTTCGGCGCCAGCCATTTCTTCATCTTCTCCGCCAGCTTTGGCCTCTTCGGCTGCAAGTTCGGCTTTAAGACCCTCCTCAAGCTCGATTTCCTCGGCACCATAGTTGGCGCCATCGTCTTCAACTACGTCAACTTCTGGTTGCTCAGGTGGGAATTCGGCCGGCGCTGAATCTTCGGTGTCCCTACATCATGTCAGCACAGAGACATGATACGGGATATAATCGTAGGTGACCCACCATTTGATGGCGAACCTCGTCACACGGGGCTTTTCGGCCAGCACATTTCTCTCCACACGATCAATCTCCAGGTTGGCGGGGGGCTCAGCGTTCATCTCTTCCGAATCATAAGCATTGTTGACGTAGTATCCAACGCGCACGAATTCTCTGTCATCGTAGCTGCATGTAAGAAGGATGACTGTGACGCCGAGGATCTCAGTTGTAGGGATGCGTCGGAGGTCTGGCGGATCGGCTTCGAAGATGAATTTGTTGACACCGATAGGGATTGGGCCGACGAGGAGGGAGTCGAGCTCTTGGTCGTGCTCTGATCTAGTCAAAGTCAGCACTTGTCCTATCTGTGATTGATTTGTTGAGCTCTTACGACGTCGCCGACCCCACGTAAGTGAGCTTCCATTCAAGATCTGGAAGATTGTGTTAACAGTGGGTCGGCACTTCAGTCACTAGGAAAAACCTCTTACCCTTCTGTAGCTGCTCCAGACATTCAAACGTGATTTCGAAGTGGTAAGGGTCGCTGAATTTGGCAGGATTCTGCAAGACCTTCACTCCCAGTAGTGAGACGACTGACATGTTGAAGGTGGGGATGTGCTCTATGAAGCTGTATGTAAAGGATGTAAAGCCTTGGTAATCAAACCCTGAAGCTATTCGGACTAAGAAGTGTGGATGTTTTCTGAGTGAGTAGAGTGAAAAGTAAGGTAACTGTATGTTATCCTGGAAGCATTTGGAGGGCTTGGTCGCGACTTCTGATCTTCGCGTCTCGCAAAACGCGCTAGTGAATATAGCGATTGCGAGGCATAGCCAATCTGATTGGGCTTGAGATATATATCCATAAGGGCAACAATGAACTAATTCTGCTTCTCCCCTTAGATACAATCCCACTCCAATTCACAAGGAAATGCTGATATATCATGGCCTAGTGACCAGAAGACTACTCAAGACAAGAAACCCTTTTCCCTTTCCAGCATACACTGTTCTCTGCCCAGTCCATCCCTCCCTGGCTGCGACAGCCTCTAAGCTTCTCTAAAATCCTCCCTCAAATCGAATGTAGACTCCCCAACTCCTCACCACTCGTAGCCTCATCTAAATGCTCAAACTTCACAATCGAGGCGGTAGGTATGACGTTCATTTCGGCTTGCTTAACGATGTGAAGGCGAGAATTGCCATTAGATGAAACCACTTCTAGCTTCTCCTAGTCGCTGTGTAAACTACCTGCACGTACAGGGTCAGAAAAAAGACAGGTTCGAATCTACCAGTGTAAGTCATATCAGGATAGCGCTGCTCTGCAACAATCCAGCTAGGCAGATTCTCGTGGTTTGGATTGCAGATCTCCTTCCCCTGACACGCAGGATCTTCTGTTTCTCATGGCCCAGATGGCCATAGCAAATGGAGAGAGTACACGAAACCAGAGACGTTTATGTAGTCATCTCGATCGCTACAAGGTTGAAGCGTAAGTCAGAAGCTTGCTTAAGGCTCAGCTATTTCCGTAACGGCGTGTAGTTAGTGGAAAGACAGATGTTCGGACCAAGGCAACATGAAAGGAGAATCTTGAACGACAATGGAGAGAGTATATGTTGTATCTCTGCAAGTCGAGACCGCTCTCGCTTACCGCAGGTCTGTCTGATCATAATTGCTGTCTCAGGGAGGTGAGCAAGTGTGGAGTGTCGTATTCCAATAATCTTGAGAACATGACAAGCACGTGACCTCCGCTGCCCCCATCGCTGAAAACGTCTTGTTAGATCCCAAAATCTCTCAAGCTCTTTATCATCCCTCACAAACATCAAGACACCCACAATCCACGCATTGTCAGATCCCTTGCACCCAATACCAGTACACTGCTCTACTTTGGCTAATTTTTTCGCATACGTCGCGTGAGTGGCAGCGGTACTGACACGGTCGCAACTATCGACCAGCTGGCCTAGCAGCTTGGAAGACGCCATCATGGCGGACGAGGTAGCTGGAGACTTACAGGCGGGTGTTGATACTAGACAACAGCAGGTGGATGGGTCTTCATCTGATGAATATGATCCGCAAGCAGTGCAAACAGATTACATCTCCCCACCTCGTGCGAAAGACCCTAGTGTTCAGTCCCTTTCCTTTGACACCATTGTGCCTAGCACCATGCCCCACACGTTCGCCACTTCTCTAGATCCTACATCTTCGTCAACGAACATTCCTCTCATCGACAACGCTACTTTGGATCGACAGAGTCTTTCAAGGTCAATGTCTCGCGCTTCCTCTCAGTCTAGTGATGAAGTTGAAATCACCACCACAATGCACGAGTCAGGTCAGTCTCTGTCCAGAAATGTCGAGAAGGTCACAGCAGCTGGGATATCAGGTGGGGACAATACTGCAGCCACGGCACATATCTCGTCGCTAGATCCAGTTCCTGATTCTATTCTGAATGTTTCCACCAACACTGTCTCTCCAGATAATGTACAATTACAGCATGATGTGCAAGACCAAAGCCCATCAAAATCTACGCAGAATAGCGTTGCTAACACTGTTCCCAATCTTGCTGCTGTGATTCCTGATACAGGAGCATCATTCCACAGCGAAGCTACAGCCAAGCCTCCAAAGACCTTGCCTGCTCCACCTGCCACAAATGGAGACCTTCCAGCGGTAAATATACCGCCCACACCTACTACATCGGCTCCACGAGCTCGGCTTCCACACGACAAGATTGGCATATTGGAGGATAGAATCAAGGAGGATCCCCGTGGCGATATGAATGCTTGGCTCAATCTTCTTGACGAGCACAAAAAGCGTGGAAAATTTGACGACGCTCGCACTGTCTATGAACGCTTCTTCGAAGTTTTTCCATCTGCAGTAGGTCCTATCTTTTGCTATATGCATTTCAGTATAGGAGTGTACTGACCTTGCTCATCAGGCAGAGGAGTGGATTGCTTACGGGCAAATGGAGAACGAATCTGGTAAAGCGAACGCCATGGATAACGTCCTCTTTCGAGCGCTGCCGGCGAATCCTTACCTTCCCCTATGGTCGATGTACCTGGATCACGTCCGCCGCCACAATAACCTTACGACCGACACCTCTGGCGACGCGCGTCAAGTCATATATCAAGCGTACGACGTTGCCTTGAAGCACATTGGTCTCGATAAAGAGTCAGGCAAAATTTGGCAAGATTACGTGAATTTCATAAAGTCTGGGCCAGGCAACATTGGAGGCAGCGGCTGGCAAGACCAGCAAAAAATGGATTCTCTTCGCAAGGTTTACCAACGTGCGATCTGCATTCCCCATCAATTTACAAATCTTCTATGGAAGGAATACGACGGATTCGAGATGGGGTTGAACAAGATGACGGTAAATTTGACAATCAATGACTATGTAAGGCCATGCTAAAACCCACTATCAGGGTCGAAAATTTCTCCAAGAACAGTCACCTTCCTATATGTCCGCTCGTAGCTCATACACCGAGCTTCAGAACATCACCCGAAATCTTCGTCGTACCACACTTCCCGTGCTGCCACCTGCCCCAGGCTTTGATGGAGATGTTGAATACGCTGAGCAGTTGAACATCTGGAAGCGGTGGATCCAATGGGAAGAGGATGATCCTCTCGTTCTCAAGCAAGACGATGTAGCTTCATATAGAGAACGGATCGTATTCGTCTACAAGCATGCACTGATGGCTATGAGATTTTGGCCTGACCTTTGGTGCGAAGCGAGCGACTTCTGCTTTGCCAATAGTATGGAATCGGAAGGCAATGATTTTCTGACCCAAGGCATCGCTGCGAACCCTGAGAGTTGTTTGCTAGCATTCAAGCGCGCGGACCGAATAGAGCTTTCCACAACGAATGAAGAGGGTGACGAGAGTGCCGTCCGTCGTGGGATTGCTGTTCGTGAACCTTACGATGAGGTTCTTGACGCTCTTTATGACCTGATAGCTAAGTCTAAGTCACGCGAGGCCCAAGAAGTTGCTCGCATCGAAGCCAGCTTTGCCGACTCGGGTGACCTTCCTTCCAATGGCGTCAAGCCGGAAGACGATAATGATGGAGGTGAACAAGACGAGGACGACAACAACAGGGAAAAACAGAAGGCCGCACAAATCGAGTCAGTGAAGAATGGCCATGCCATCCAGACGCAGCTGCTGTCGAAGACCCTGTCTCACGTTTGGATTGCCCTGATTCGGGCTATGCGGCGTATCCAAGGCAAAGGGAAAGTCAATGATTCACCTGCTGGCCTGAGAGGTACCTTCGCCGACGCACGCAAGCGGGGACGCATCACGAGTGATGTCTATTCTGCTTGCGCCCTGATTGAATTCCACTGCTACGAGGTGGAGACTGGCAAGAAAATCTTCGAACGCGGACTGAAGCTTTTCCCTGAGGATGAGACATTTGCACTGCAATTCATCAAGCATCTTGTGGCTAATAACGATCACACTAGTAGGATTGCGCTCTTGTCTCGCTCCAAATTGATAGCTAAATGTTCGCAGATGCCAGAGTTACCTTCGAGACCGCAGTCAACAAGCTAGCGCAGAAGCCTGAAACAATCTCAAAAGCAAAGCCGCTCTACGTGTTCTTTCACGACTTCGAATCTCGCTACGGCGAATTGTCCCAGATCGTTAAGCTCGAGAAGCGTATGAAGGACCTATTTCCTAATGATCCTACACTGGCAAAATTCTCAAACCGCTTTGTCGAGCTGGGTTTCGACCCTACCGTCATCCGGCCAATTGTATCTCCGGCTACACAGACTAAACCTAAGGTCATCCTCAGTATTGAGAACGACACGGTGGCGCAGGGTTCGCCTTTCAATCGCTTCAAACCAGATATACCTTCGCCCAAGCGTCCGCTGCCTCTCGAAGATTCCGACAATGAAGGCGGTCGCCCACAGAAGCTTGCCCGTACTACTCGTGATGTATCGCCTCTTAAGGGAGCAGCAGGTCGACGACTCGATCAACAAAAGCGTAGTCGGCAGCAACCTGAGATGCCACTATTCAATAACACAATTGATCATCCTATGCCAATACCGCCGCCTCCTCCTCCCCTTCCTCGAGACGTCATGTTTCTGCTCAGCATCATCCCCAAGGCCGAAACTTATCACGCTACTAAATTTAGCGCCGAGTCACTGGTGAGACTCATACGCGAAACACACATACCTCCAACCATGGCCCAGCTGCCACCCCCGCCCATAAGCAGAGGGCCGCCGCCACCTCAACAAATGCCGTCATATCAGCCGAACCCGCCAATGCAACCGCCGGTACATGGCCAGTACAACGGACAGTTCAATGGTGAGTATCTCCATATTCCTTCTTCGTCTGCTGCACCTACCCATGCTCATGTTGAAGCCCAACAAATTTCCCCGCAGCTATTGAAGAGCATTCGAAGGCTGGAAGACAGACTTGCGCAGGACCGAGAGCGAAGGCTTTTTCAACCTGCTTGACCTCCTCGGTCCTCGAAGGTTCACTTATTTGTCGCTCATTTGGCAGAGTCGACTTCTGCCCAGGGAGCTCACATAGCTATTCTGAATCGCACGTGGGAGTAAGAAGCAAATGATCAAATGGGTGTTAACAGTCCTCAGGTCTCTATCCTTACCAACGATGACCGCTTCTTCTGCAAATGGTTCTTGTCGCCTCTTCACCCGACCACGACTTGAAGACTTGTGCTGGCTTGTGATTATCCTCACCTTCGTCCTCCTTCAGCGCTCAGAACGGATTCTACTCGGCACTACTATCAATGGTGTTTGATGTGAGGAATTCGTGATATATTGGTGGTATACAGCTATCGACAACACTGGAATGGGGATATGCACTTGAAGGCGTTGACGGTGGATTGGTCTCAAAGAGAATAGTGGCATGCTCCAGGGGAAATCATTGAGAAAATGGCATCTTGTACAATACAGCAAAGTGATAGAGCTTGAGAAGTTTCAGGCCAATCTATCAACTATCAACCGCAAATTGTGCCATTATGGCTTCCTTGCGCCGTGCCTAGGAACCCAGGTCATGCTGTTCAACCATGAATGCCTCGTAGCAGACCTCTCCAGACAAAGCCCCGCCCTCAAGCCACTCCCTCTTGCCCACTATGCCGCCTATCCCTCAAATTGTGTCTCCATAAGCTTGTATACCACTTGCCTTACATCTCGTTGCTAGTATACTCTTGATTCTGAGGGTTTATTCAAAGGGGCAGAGACGTCCTTTGTCGTTGAGGGAGAGACCGAGGCCGTGCGAGGAAGTACCAGAAACGCCACAGTCAGCACTAAGTGCGGCCCGTCGGCAGATGCAGATCCCCACGGTCCAAAATAAAGGTTGACGTTTGCCCCGCCGTCAGAAATCCGTTGAAACGTCGATAATTATAGACCAAACCCCAATCTGGCCAACCAAGGCCTCAAATGCAGTGAAATGACTTATTGCTGCCGCTCCTAAAGTAAAGTAAAGTAAGTACTGTACTACTGTAGCAAACAGAGGATTGATAGCTGCGTGCCAAGGCGCGCTAACTTCGGAAGAGTCTTTACTTATAACAAACAGCACCCCAACGTTCCTGCCCTTTCTTACTGCCACCACGACACTCAACATCATTCCTCCCCCTCTTCTCTCCTCTTCTTCATCTATTGCCACGAACATCTCCTTCGTTAAAGCCATCAACAACGTTCTCAATTGGCCGTTCAATCAATCATACGTCGTACTCGGAAAACACGTCATCTTTCCTTCACCGCGACAACCGTTCTCTAGACGACCATTCTCATCTGTGATACTCCATCAACCTGGTCGAATTCGCCTTGTTCATACCCTCAATTGCAAATGCTACAAGCTTCAACTGCCGTCCATTTCAATCTATGATCAACGTAAGCATCAATCTCACAAACCTCACACTCACCCCTCATCATCTGCTTCCTCCATCGACTTTACCTCCTCAGTCCCCCAAACCTGTATCAACCATCAAATTCACCAGCGTCATACATCATTGCGTCCCTCACATAACACATCCATCTCTCTTCAACCCTATCCCCACGTCCAATCCACAACGCTATTACATTTCAGCCTTGGCAAATTGCTCCAACACTCTAACCTCTTCTCTGCTCCTCGCGCGATCGCCATCATCTCTTTCAGACAGCACCGACTTGCAATCCTCTCTCGCCGCCGACCTCATTATCACTTTTTCGTTTGACCCTGCTAATCTTTGATCACATCTCGTAGACAAGCAGTCATGCCTTCTCAAACCAAGAATCGTGGCCAGCGCAAGGCCGGGCAGTCTTCTGCGCCCCCTCAGGGCGATAAGGTCCAGCGATCTTTTGATGGACCTGATGACTCTCCAGGACGCAGCCGCGCTCCCTCATCGCGTGGCCCCTCTCAGACTCGGGCGACCAGCCAATCTCGTCGGATCGACCCCGCCCGTGATAGACCCGCTGCGCCAGTGTTGTTAAGGAATGTAGACTTCGGTGGCCAGGCTTATGACATGTTCTCCTCCGTAAGTGGTAGATTCTCTTCTGCAAGCTCATGTCTTGTTCCCAGGTCACATGACAGCCCTTTGCGATGTGCCTTTGAATATGAAGACCTTGAGAAGGCGTCACGCTATATGTGACAAGCCTTGTCCTTCCTGCTTCCTGCGATCACTACAGGCAAGGTATTGAAGTGTCATTCATTACGCCCGACGGCTGTCTTCCCTTCTGCCATTGCTCTCACGCATTCATCTCTGTGCTTTCCATCAAGTTCCCTCAGGGTATCAAAAGACCGCTTCACCGCTTTTCCCTATTCAAGAGTCCTCCCTATTCATTACGGCTTCACGCCTTCCTGTGACTTCGAAAGACCTTTCACCTCCATCGATTCTGTCTCTATTCACGCACCCAGATGTCTAGCTCGGCATTCGACAGCATATAAACCCCTTCCTACCCCAACATATCCATGTTTCTTATAACATTCCATCCACATACCTTCAGACTCATCCAACATTTCCACCCTAATCCTCCATCATTCAATCATCCCTGCACTCCAGCGAGCACCACTGCAGTCTCCAGTATTCACGAAGCTGCCAGCAATTGGTATCCGCTCTTACCAAACTATTGAACCCATATCAAGCCACATTGACAGCCTGATCCATCACCATGTCTTCCAATCCTTCTTCAAAGCCTGACCTTTCTTCAAACACTCCTGACATTCCCACTGGGTTGCCTACCAAGCCTTTCAATGAGAGTCAATGGCTTTTGACTAATCCGTATCGTGAGAAGATGCCGAGTGCCTTGTCGAAGCGCGATGGCAAGTTCGGCAAGCTGGGCAAGAAGGCTACAATCGAGGTTAATTCCCACGCTGTCCAGAGCTGGCCCGACAAGAGCGTCTACCAATACGATGTAAGTCAGAATGCATCGACGTTCTGGGGATTTTATCTGATTGACTTGATTACAGATCATGATCGGATCCGGCGTTGAGAAGCGCGGCCTTATTAAGGCTGTCTGGGCCTCCAAGGCCGTGCAAGATAAGATCGGCAAAGGCTTCATCTTTGATGGCAATAAGATCGGCTGGTAAATCCTGCATGGCTTAAATCGTCCTCACCACAATCTAACTTTAACAGGGGTCCTTTTGATCTTGGCGAAGTTCGGGTTCGCGTCGACCTTGATGCCGAGAAGGGCGTCCAGCCTCGTGGTCCTGATCCTGCTAAGCCTGACCGGCCTGTTCGCGACAATATCCACAACGTTCGTATCGTTAAGGCGAAGAACAACAAGATCCACTTGCACCTCATCAAAGACTTCCTAGATGGGACGAGCGACTTTAACAACGGTATCTTGGAAGCAATCAGTGTGTCTTCATTCCTATCAGAGCAATATTGGTTACTGACAGACGTGTCTAGACTTTCTGGACCACCTACTACGTGAGACGCCTTCAAAGGCCCTCATCAACCTCCGTCGATCCTATTTCGCGCGCGGTGGCAATGGCGACGAAAACAACAAAAAGGATCGGACTTTGCTTGACGGCGGTGTTGAGGCCATGCGTGGCGTGTACCAGTCGATTCGTATGGCAGAGGTAATATTCCATGAGTATATTCATTTCTGGATGCCACCACTAACTTTATTGCAATAGGGAAAGCGGTTGGTTGTTAACGTCGATATCTCACACTCATGCTTTTGGCATGAAGCCTCCCTTGTTCAGCTTGGATTCCAAATGTCTGGTGCTTCAACTCAGGATCAGTTCATACAAGGTTGCGTGCCCCGACCAAACGGCGACCCTGGCCTTGGATTTCCGATGCTGAAGCGTCTTGTGAAAAACAACTTCATTGTCAAGCATCGTGGACAGCCTCCTGGCGCCGGTAAGTTCCTGCAGGTTCTCAATACCTAAGATACAGTGTTGATCATACTAACTGTCAATAGAGGTCAAGTTGTGGAACATCAAGCGCATCTCCAACAAAAATGCCAAGACACATGTGTTTGAGGTGCTCAACAAGACCACTGGTATTAGAGAGAAAACCAATGTATTTGCCTACTATCAGAAGCGATACAACGTCCGTATCGACAAGTGGCAACTGCCTCTTCTGGAGACTCAGAAGCGCGACGTGCTTTTTCCTATGGAGCTGGCTATCATGGCCCCTGCTCAGAAATATCCCTACAAGCTCAATGAGAAGCAGGTACGGGAAGGCTCGTATCTCTTAAAAGGTAGCCACTGACTACCTTAATAGACTGCGAACATGATCAAATTCGCCGTTTCTAGGCCACCCGTGCGTCGTGCTGCTATGCAGACTGGATTGAAGCTACTTGATTGGCACGGAGATCCTATGCTTAAAGGGTATAACATGAAGATTGATCTCAACATGATGAAAACGAATGCGCGTATCTTAGAGCCTCCTGAGGTACTATTTGCGAAGAACTCGACAGCCAAGCCTTTATACTCCGGCCGGTGGGACTTGAGAGGTAAAGTATTCCTCTTGCCTAATACCGCTCCTTTAAAATCCTGGGGTATCGTCGTCCTTATGCCCAGGGACCACTCGATGATGCCCAGTCGTGAGCAAATCGAAACATTTAAAAATAACTTCCTAAAGCTCTACCGTGGTCATGGAGGTATTGTTGAGCAGCAGGAGCCGGTTATCACCGGTGGAATACCAGACGACGCCAATGCAGTAGCTGCATGTTTCGAGGCGGCTGGCAATAAAGCCAATCTTCGACCGCAGATGATCATGGTCATCCTGCCAAACAAGGCCTCGGATGTTTACCACCGCGTCAAGAAGAATTGCGACTGCCGCTTCGGTGTCATGTCACAATGTGTCCAGGCTAGCCACGTCTTAAAGAACGCTCCTCAGTACTGCTCGAACGTCCTTATGAAATTCAATTGCAAGCTCGGAGGCACTACGTCTGCAATCAAAGTGGCAAGTTTATTTATCAACCAAGCAAGCATTAGCTAACATTATCCAGAGGACACCATACTTTAGTGTTCCCACCATGATCATCGGAGCCGATGTCTCTCATGCAGCACCGGGTCTTGAGCAAGCGTCCATGGCTGCCATGACCGTATCACTCGATAAAACCTGCTCGCGCTATGGTGCAGCCGTCCAGTCTAATGGTTCGCGCGTTGAGATGATCACCGGTACTAACATCCACGGGATGCTTCTTCCTCTCGTGGATTGGTGGATCAAGAATGTCGGCCGTGGCCAATCACCTAAGCACGTTTATTACTTCCGGGATGGTGTCTCAGAAGCACAGTACATCAATACTCTGAAGTACGAAGTCGCAGACATGAAGCTCGTCTTTGACGAGCTTGGCAACAAGGATCCCTCTCGTATGGTATGTTGGTTCTGATCAGCCAATCCCTTAGTGAATGCTAATCGTTTTTACAGCCAAAATTCACCGTTGTTGTGGCCGAAAAGCGTCATCATATTCGCTTTTTCCCCCCGAATGGCCCTGCCTCCGACAAGAACGGCAACCCAGTGCCAGGCGTCATCGTCGATAGAGATGTCACTCACCCTTTCGACAATGACGTTTACCTCTGCTCGCATAGTGCTATCCAAGGCACAGCACGGCCTACGCATTACTCCATCATCATGGATGAGATGGGCGTCGATGTCGACAAGTTCCAGGCTATGCTCTACGAGCACTGTTACCAGTATCAACGAGCTACAACTCCGGTCTCTTTATGTAAGCACGATCATAGCTTTGGGAGCCATTGTGCTAATATATCACAGTCCCGGCTGTCTACTACGCTCACCTGGCGTCCAAGCGCGGTGAGTCACACATCGATATGCCAGCCAACGAGCGTGCGAAGCTACTAGCAGAGCGTGCCTCGCATCCTGGTAGGGAGGTGTCTTCTCACTCAGCCGAGATGAAATCCGAGACCGAATGGCCCAAGCTGATTAATTTCGGGATGGCGGCCAACATCCATCTCGGCATGTGGTACATCTGAGATTGCTTCTTCCAGCACTTTGTCCTGCTTGGTGCGAACTTACGGCTAAAATTATGAACGATGAATCCTATCGACGACACCAGCGAGCGTGCTTTCCCTTTGGCGATACCCAAGATAAGCACGCATAGCATGCTGATTGCACCTGCTCTTCAAGCCTTTAACGACTACATCTCCATAGTATGCTTTGCTAGCATAGATAGCAATAATGATATAAGATCATACGATAGCCGGAGCGTTGTACTATTAACATTGTGTGACATCTGCCTTGCTATGACTTTATGACATGCCTAGAATGCGCTGTTACATATAGGTCCGATCATGCATCAAGACTTGATGATTTGTCACGTAGGGTGCCACAATTTCCCATCTCTATTGTTCACTCTACTCTGAATGCAAAAAGCTGACGTGAAGTTGCAACACATCATATTGTTTAGAGTACGTGCATTGTATTGCGAATTGAGATTAGTGCGTGTGAATGGCTGTTATTCAACGCTGATGATTGCCTTTGAACATCTGTTTTTGTGGAGGGTATGATGGATGTGGACTGTGGATTGTGCATTCGAGGTTGAGAGTATAGATTTGTGGAGGTTTACGGCGGGGGTTTAGAAGGTGGAAATGCACTGATGAATGAGATGAGATGTCTGTGGAGGATCAGGTGTGGATGGACTGTGTGTTTTTCTGTTCGGGGTGGAGTGTGGGGTTATTG
>JAABUL010001329.1_pt1 | contig 47787 bp, 87 predicted proteins | sample 5559151 | NCBI WGS metagenome assembly JAABUL01 (sample SAMN10711876, study PRJNA513368) | rock metagenome | isolation source: Antarctica rocks | place: Antarctica: Victoria Land, Pudding Butte sud
CCATTCGAGCCCTCAAGCTCTACCTGGATACGCGATATATTAAGGGTCCTCCATCACCTGCGGATGGTGTTCCAAAGGCTCGAGTTGTGTAAGGCCAACAGGCCCCCATAGCCAGGTCGAAGCCTCTGTCCATCGCTGTCCCAAGCAGTGCCGAGGGCAGTGCGGCTTGCACAACAGTGTCATGATCCACACAGTGGGCATCGCGGTGTTTGAATGCAAGATCAGCCGGCTGCTTGTAACAGGAGAAACTGACCGGCCGGCCAAGGTCCTCCTCGATCAGCGCCAGCGCGGTGGCCGTCTCGAAGGGCGGCAGCTGGTCCTGAAGCTGCGCCAGCGCCTCCAGGTAGGGTTTTGGCAGCAGGTCCGGCCGCGCCGACAGCGCCTGCCCCACCTGCACGCGGTGCAGACGTAGGCGTGTTAGCTGATGTGCAGGGCGCGTGTGGAGGTGCTGCAGAGGCGCACATCAGACCTCGCGATGGCAGTCGCTGAGGCTCTGACAGTTGGGTGCTCGACCACCCAACTGTCAGCGGCAGGGGTGACACCTCAGATTCGGCATAACTGCGAGGTGCGCTGCCATGCGCTGCCTGGGCAGCACGGAGCATGTCAACGATGATGTGCTTCGAGCCCGCTGAGAGGGCATCTGAGAGTTACTCGAGCCAGGGGCCAGGGTGCCGCCGGTGCAGGCACCTTGGCAAAGGAGGCGCCCAGCCGAGCCAGGATGCCCTGTAGCTCAACAGCTCGCCGCTCCATGTTGGCCTCAAACATGCCCGTCGCATAGTCCTGCGCACAGTACACTCGTGTCAGCGCAATTCCAGCATGAGAGTACGGTGCAGCACCTGCCGGCGCCCTTCGTCAGTGCAGGCGGCCTGCACACAGTGCACAGGATTGAGAACAAAGGTGACAGCAGAGGTGCCGCTCGGCCGATCAACGCAATGCTTTGCAGCTACTCCCAACGCGCACCCTGGCGAGGGCTGTGATGAAGCCGCCGAGGGTGGCGGCGATGCGGAAGGCGCGCAGGTTGATGGCCAGCCTCCGGCGGCCCAGCACCTCGGCGAGCCGGTGCGGATCATATGAGATGCCCATTTCCTCCAGCAGCTGCGGCATCTCCGGCAGCAGCCCGCCCACATTCATGGCGTCCAGCTGCGGTCATGAACGACTTGCGACTTGAAGAAGACACGGATCGCTGCTTTGCTTTCGGAAACAGGCGGGTCAGGGGCCGGCGCCGGTAGGCGGTCGAGCGGCGCAGAGAGGGCTTGAAATGCTGCAGCGGTTGACCGTGCTGTACTGCGTGCAGGACAGTGCGATGAACCGGATACGGCTGATATGAATTCTGCGTGCCGCAGATTTGTCCACCTACCCAGGAGGGTTTGACGGCATCCGGCATCAAATTGGCGTCTGCCGCTGGCGCCTCGGTGCTTCGCAAAGTCGTCGCATGTGTTGCCGTCTGCCGCGCAGCTCGCTGGGGCAGAGTGCCTCCGCAGCAGGCTCCGAGGGTAGCCAGGTGAACAGCATCGTGCGGCGCTTGCCGAGCATGGCAGCGAAGCGCTTGCGGCGCAGGGGCTCTGGCTGGATGCAGCCGTGCATTGCGGCCGCTGACGGACACATGCGCCGGGCAATTACATCCAAGCAGGACCGATGAGCACTGCATGGTTGCGGTGGCCTAACAGGCTGATGTTTCGGAGTCACCACGCAGGATGCCACGCAAGGATGACGACTCAAGCTGCTCTCATGAGGCGAATGCTGGTATGCTGATATTCTCGGAACATGGCAGGATGATGCGGCAAGGTGCGAGTGGGACGGATGGCTGTCCACAGTGCCGTAGAGCTTGACTCAACAGTGAAGTCGGTGGTAGCTGGGACCGTTCTACAGCCATCTTGTGAGTCCGTCGGTACACCAATACAAACAGCCAACAAACGCGACGGTGATGGAGCCGCAGCCGTCGCGGCGCGCGTGATCCGGCTCGACTGCAATTTCCGTCCCCCTAAGCCAACGGCGACACCAATTTCTGCCTCCCCAGCAGGCCGTACTGTGAGCCCCTTCACACACGAGGTCCTCTGTTCTTGTCCTGAAAGCACGTCCAGTTTACCCTCAATCCTCGTGCTGCACTGCAGCTGGTAGCATGTGTATGCCCGTGCGGCCGACACGGCGCTGCGTATTGCCCCGGCCGTGCCTGCTTGGCGCAAATGGCCTGGATTCTTTTGCTCAAGGGTCACAGTGCTGCTTTCGGGTTGCCTCGCGCAGCCCAGTATGCTGCCAGCCGTTGCATAAGTTTGGTATCTCGCCATCTAGGTAGTGAGCCTGGCTGTCCTGGAGGGGCTCAGTGGCTGCGAGCACAAAGGGCACTTCTTAGTCAGCACTTGCCGCCCGCTTAAGTCCAGCAGAAACCTACCGAATCGCTGCCCGGGCAGCAGCCCCCCGCTCCTAATCATTCATGTCATACATACCTGCCCGTCTTGGCGATGATTATCAGGAACCCGCGGCGGCGCGCTTGGCACAGACAGTACGGGCTCCAAGGGACATGAATTTTCGCTGTCGGGTCGTAGGCGCAAGCAGGTGCCTGCCCCGCACAGATTGAGGGCAATTTTTTTGCAATCAAACACTGTATGCGTTGAGCCGCCAAATCTTGTGACACGAGTGACGTCGGCCGGTCTGTACCTGCGGGTCAGTGCAGGCCGGATGGAGCGTGTCCTTGATGGGCTGCTTGCCAACAGCAGGTGGTACATAAGGTTGAATCTTTGCATGCAGCATACAAGCCATGGCGGATGTGCGTCTGCCGGCGGCGACGACAGACGGGGCCGCTCAGGGGAGCGATCGACCCTCCCCATCGTCCAGCAGCGAGAAGCCGGATCCGAAGAACTCAAAGTTCAAATGCAGGGTACGCGTCTCTGTGGCAGTTTCTCTCGCTGCCCCTGCCTCTCTCGCCACTGGACCCCCGGGATTGCAGCCAGCCCAGGCTGGACAGCGCACAGGGGCATTTGGTGACAGGGCGGCCCATGTTTTGTACTCTCCACCTTTGCTGCACAACAAGGCGCACAGTGGAGCCATACAACCATACAACACCGTTCTGTGGAGATGCGCGCCAGGCGGGCGACGTGTGCTGTGCCTTGCCGGCACGCAGGTGGACGGCTGCAAGCGGCACCTGTCGCGCGAGAAGACATACTTCCGGCGCTACCGCTGCTGCATGAGCCACTCCAAGCAGCCGGCGGTAGTGGTGGACGGCCAAGTGCGGCGCTGGTGCCAGCAGTGCTGCTGCTTCCACGAGCTGAGCGCGTTTGACGGCGAGAAGCGGTGCGTTACTGCGGCCCTTGCGTGTGGCGCTGTACGCTGCAAGACACACCGCGCTGGGCTGCACACCATATGCAATGCAGCTAGTACGGGTTCCCTAGTTTGAAGTCCCTCACATGCATTTCCTTTCTTTGAAGTGGTCGCCAGGGATGCTTGCAAGACTGCTACGCTACCCAAGCCTTCCAAGTCTTGCCACTGCATATGCAAATCTTCCTGCGGGGCTGCGCAGGAACTGCCGTGAGCGGCTGGCGATGCACAACGACCGGCGCAACAAACGCAAGAACGACCCGGCGGCGACGCGGGAGCCCTCCAGCCGCGTGGCGCAGGCGACGACGGTGCCGTCAAGCGCAGGCGGAGCGGGCGCCGGCAGGCAGATTAGGGACGCGCACGGCCAGCAGCAGTACTACCAGCAGCAGCAACAGAACCACCATCAGCCGCGGGCTGGGAGCCGCGGCGGCGGCGGCGGCAGCGCCGGCAGGGTAGCCAGAGCCCCCACCAGCCTGCAGAATGCGCTGGCGCATCACGGCGCGCTGCTGCCGGGGGGCTTAATGGTCGACGGCCTGCACGCCGTCATCGAGAGCGGCTACGGCGGCCAGGCCGGCGGCCGCGAGGCCAAGCGGCAGCGGCTCGCCGACGGCGGTGCTGGCGCGACGGATCTGCACCCTTCCGACACCGACCGCCTCGCGATGCACAACGCGATGATGTCGATGCTGCTGGCCGGCGGCGGCGGTGCTCGCGGCGGCGGGTCCCACCATGGCGACACAGCCTCGCAGGTGTGTTTGCTTGCCTTCAATGTGCACTCTCCACAGTGCACCCTGCCTTGCTCACAAGCAGATGTTGACAAACTGAAATGCGGTTCCAATCCATGTTACTCGTCGCCATCCTCATCGCAGCAGAATCGGGCGTACGCGGACGCATTCACGGCGGCGGCGGCAGTGCAGGCGCTGCAGCAGGCGCAGGCGGACCCGGTGTCCGCCGCAGCGGCGGCACACCGCCTGGCCGCCGGAGCTGGCCACCCCTTTGCGGCGCCGGCGGGGCAGCTGGCCGGGCACCCCTTTGCGGCACAGTTGCTCGGCGGCGGCGGCGGCGGGCTGCTCGGCGGCGGCGGAGGCAGGCCAGGCGGCGGCCCGCCGCTGTCCGCGGGCCTGGCGGCGGCCTACCAGCCCTGGCTGGCGGCGGCGCAGCAGCAGCAGCAGGCGGCGCAGCAGCAGCAGGCGGCGCAGCAGCAGCAGCAGCATGCCGCAATCGCCGCCATCATGGCGGCGCAGCAGCACTCCGCTGCGCCGCCCGTTAACCACCTGCTGGCGGCAGGCCGCGAGCTCAGTCTGGGCTCCAGCTACGGCGCCGATGGCCTGAATGTTGCGCCTCAGAACGGCCTGCGGCCGGCGTCTCTGCCGCTGGGCGCCACAGGGGACAGCGGCCTGGCGCAGCTGCTCGCGGCGACCAAGCAGCAGCAGAATGCCAACGGCGGCGGCGGCGGTGGCGCCCCCGGCGAGGAGCGGCAGCGGTCGCTGTCGCACACGTGGAGCCGGCTGTCCAGCGACATTGTCGCGGATGCCGAGGCATTTGCGCGCATGAGCGGCGCCAGCGTCGACGACGGCGCGGGCACGCGGCGGTCCTCCTCGCTGGCCACCTCGGCGGCGATGCCCGCCGGCCTGGTGAGCCTGGAGAAGAGCCCTCATTTCGGTTGGTACAGTCCTTCGGGGAATGACTCGTTGGCTCTTAGGTCAGCTGCTTTCAGTGTGCAGTACTCTACAAACACAACCAGCCACATGACGAAGCTGGACTGACATTGCGCACAATTCCGCTGCAGGCTCAGCAGAAGGCCGCCGCGCAGCCGGCGGGCGGCCCGTCGGTGACGCTGCCTGTGAAGCCGCAGGCGGCGGCGGCGTCCGTGGCGCTGCCGGTGTCGGGCTACTACGGCGCGCAGCACAAGCGCGGCGGCTGCGGCAACACCTACCTGCACACGCAGCTGCTGCAGGCGCGGCTCTGAGGCATCCATGCCACCACTGTTCGATGTTTGAAATCCCGCTATAAGCCGGCCTGCTCGCCTGCGCTGCTGCGGCTCGTTGCCTTGATGTCCAGAAGTTCCCCTGCACGTGCTGCCTGGGCAAGGCCGCGCTGCATCACTGTAACTGCGGTCTGGACGCCATCCTCTGTAACCACATGGCTATCGGCTGCCGAGATTCCTGCGGCCAGAGCCAAGTGTCTTGTGGCATCCACTGCAGGCGTATGCTGCGGCGGGAGCGCACGGCAGCTCGCCGCCGGGGACGCTGCCGCCGCCGGGCAGTCGCCGCGCGGCCGCCGGCGGCGCCGAGCAGCAGGACGCGGAGTGGGCCGCCATCGTCCAGGGCGCAGCTGGCGCCTCCGGCCTCCGCTCGGCGCTGCAGGTGAGCTACGAGAGAGCTCAGATATTCTGCCCTGCGGCGCTGGTGCTGGGGGGTCTGGGCGGTTCCATCCGCAGGGTCGGATTCCCTCCGCAGGGACCATGCCTTCGTAAACGCGACAGCTGTGTACTACACTGTGGGGAGGCACAGGCAAACACAAGCAGTCAGAGGAAGGCGCTGCTCCCTGATTGCAGCCATGCGCCTGGCCTCCAGTCGCCACGCCCTTGTCGCCTCGCCTCTCGTTATCGCCACCCGGCACAATACAGCGAGTCGGCTGGAGTCGGCTGGCCCGTACAGCCAGCCGAGTCTGCTGTCACCGAGGCAGCCAGTTAGTCATCGTGACTCATGGAGTCGTCCGCAAGTCCTTGAAAAGCACTACAATTTCGCAAGACCTATCTCGCCGCCTTGTGGTCTAGTGCCGCCGCGGTAGGAGCAGCAGAAGCAGCGCCGCTGCCCGGACTGCCGTACTTCGTCACCTGCCAGCCAGCCAGCTAGCAGACAAGTCCTTCCCTCGCAGCCTGCTTGCATGCACAGGCAGCCATGGCCGTGCGGGTGGTCCCAAGCGCCCTGCAAGAGCCCACATTTGCGCAGACGCGCCTGATGTAAGGAACCGGCAGCGGGGACGCCTCGCCTCTGTGCCCAAGGCCCATGCCCCTCACCAGCAGCCCAGCCTCAACAACTGACATCCGATTTCCCATTCCCATGTTGCAACCCCTGTTGCGATCCCCAACTCCTGCAGGCGCTGGACTGGCAGTCGGCGGCGGAGCTGGGCAGCCGGCGGTGGTGGGAGCGGCGGCTGGGGGCGCTGGTGCTGCTGGTGCGCGTCGGCGCGGCCGGCGCCGTACCGCCCAGCCTGTACTCCGGGCTGCTGGCGCTGACGGAGATGTCGCTGCGCCTCGCGCACGCCGCCGCCATCAGCTGAGGGCGCCGGCGGCATGCGCATGAAACGCCGGCGGCACACGCGCCGCAACAGAGGGTTCTGTGCAGCAGCCGCCGCGGGGGCTGCCGGGCCGCCGGCGCGTTTGCGGAGGCATCGCTGCGCCTGCCGCTCGCCACCGCAACCAGCTGAAGTGCTTTACACATGCAGCGTCTTCGGCGTGCGCTGTGGCAGGGGCTTTGGCAGGCGCCCGCCGCCGCTACCGGATGCACCCCAGGCAGAGGCGGTGACGATGCCGCGTAGAGCCAGCCAGGAAGAGAGATAATTTCAACGATGGTCTGGGGATGCCGCCGCCGTCCGCCCATTGGAGGGCGGGACGGCGGCAGGCAGCCGCCCTCCCGCCGCCCATGACTGCCTCAGCAGCCATGGCGCCGAGCAGGAAGAGGCGTCAGTCTAGACGGCGTCGCAGCTAGATTTGGAAATCGCGCACGAGGCCGCCCCTGCGTCGCTGTATTCCAGCAGCCAGCGGCAGCTCTGGGGTTCTTTGCACGATCTAGACTTTTGTTGGGCGTCCGGGCGGCGCTGCCGACGGCAGATTGTCCGCGGCTGCTGCTGCTGCCGCCGCCCTAGCCGCAGCCCATCCCATGCGTGCTCCCCTTCGCGCATGCATGAAGGCGGAGCTGCGATTTCCGGCGGCCGCTGCATTGTAGGGGGCGCGGCGATGTCAACGCCCACTGACGATTCACACGGCGCCGCAGCTCAGCTGAAAATGCGCGCACCAACGTCAGATGCATGTATACGAGCCGGCGCGCTCATGATATGGTGGGCGTTTTCGACAGCAGCCAACACACCTAGAGCGAGCCAGCCGGTCGCGGGGGCGATCACTATTGGCGGTTGCATGAGCCACGTGCCTACCAGGCTACAACTAATATGCTCAGCATAAACAATAACCTCAATTACAGATGTGCACCTACATAACTATCGTGACCTGGGGCTGCTGGTTTGTTGTTTCGGGGCGTCTCACCTTCAACAGTCACATGTGCTTCTACACACTAGCTTTGCGCTGCCGTGTTCGATTGTTTTGCGGGTTTGGCTCGATGGACGTCCCTGTGGAGTAAGACTCGCGGCTCAAAACTGGACGCCCCTCCACCATCTCCCCTGCCCCAGCAAGAGCCTCGGTCCTCCACTCTGCATCTCCCTGAACATATGGGTAGGCACATACTGGCAAGGCGCACCCGCTGGCCACGACGCCGCCGCTGCCGTAATGACGCCCCCGCGCAGCGCAGCAGCAGCTGCTGTCACCCATGCATATGGGTACCGTGACAGACTGAGCTTCGGTGATGGCTCGCCATATAGATCGTCAGACAACTTGGCTGTGCACTCGTGTGTGCATCAAGCTGCTGGAGGGGCGGTAACTATGCATGTGAGCAACCTTTTGCCCGCCCTGTATGAGACACGCAAGGCTCCCATTTGCTCCTGCTGCTGAGCGAAAGCATAACCTGGGCATAACAGCAGCAGCTCCATAGCTATTATTTTGGCGGAGCAGATCGGCTCTGAAGTACGAGCTTTCGCTGAGGACACAGTAATTTGGAAGACGCCGATAAGTCATCGGCATCTGCACTGCCGCGCGCATTGCTGTCGTGTGTGGCTTTAAGGGGATCTGATTGAGGCAATCCGTTCGTTGGTGAAACTGTACCGAAAGCATCAGGCTGTCTCGTTTCCAGCAAAGCCGAGCCAAGGCACGGCCAAGCAGATTGCCAGCCACGTCTGCACCTCGGCTCGGCCTGATGCAGCGCGTGAGCGGCTCCAGTCCAGCCACGCTGCAGCCGCACTTCCCAGGCGCCTCCCACAGCCGACCATCCGCCCACAGCCCGACCCAGCGGCCCTCCGCACCCAGCGCCGGCGCGGCACGCCTCGGCGGCGCCCCCACACCCCAGCAGCAGACCGCAGCGCCGCGGCTACAGCGCCACAGGCAACGTTCCATTCACTGCCGGGTAGCCGTGCCGGAGGCGGCCACAGCCACGAAAGTGACTCCAGACACCGCCGCAACGTCAGATGCGGAAGCCGTGGCGGGGCGGGCGCGCATGCATGCAGCAATCCCCGCCGGCCCGCGGGACGACCCGCCCTCCTATGAGGCCATCGATGCGGCGCCGCACAACCGGCTGTTCATGCACCTTTTCCGGGAGGCAGTTGTGGACGGCCTTGGCGAGGATACGCCTGAACAGGGGTGAGTTTCGTTTCGTAGTATCCTCAAGGTGGATGTCCTAGTTCAGGTTGTACTCGGATTTGCGGCTATTTCGGTGAGGACACGCCTGAGACGGGGTGCGTGTACATCTGCTGCAACCTGGCAGGCCATAGACGATCAAACGCAGCTGCCGCTCTGGCAGCGGCGGATGCACCATGCCGCAGCATGCAATCCGCACTACATGACCGCACACGTGCATGCCGTGGTGCCACGATCGTGCTTCCTTGCATGGACACCAGAGAGGCCACCCAATGTGACTGCAGCGTACTGCTATGCAGGTTTGATGGTATCATCGTGCTGACGCGGCGGCTGAGCGGCAAGTTCGCAGACCCACGGGACGCGCACCTCCTGGTGCATGGCGTCCTCAGCTCGCTGTTCCCGCAGTGGCTGCTACCGGCCTTCAGGGTGAGCTTTGTGCCGCAATTGCTCCATGGTTCTGAAATACCATCATGCCACCCTCCCTCTGGCAGCGTCTTGAACAGCACTTGTCCGCCTTGCACCTTGGCGGTCCTGCTTTCAGAAACGGGTTTGCCATTAGTGCGTGCTGTTGACACAGGAGTACTGTGACCGTGAAGTGGTGCTGTCCTGGCTTGCAGGCAATGTTTGCGCGGCCATTCCCGAAGTGAGCGTCCTCCCTGGAAGCTATCTGCCGCCCGTTCTGTCATGACGAAGACCGATGCATAAGCAGCTTCCGGTATGACTGCAGCACACTCACCCATCTGCATCTGGCTCCCAACATGAGCTGCTGTCCAGTGCGGGCCGCTGACAGGCAGGTCGCTTGTTTCAGCGTCCCTCCCAGCGACCAGCTGCTCAGCCCCGCTGTCCTTCCGCTTTTCCCAGGTTCTCAAATTGGCTGGTGGCCTTTGCGACCTCGAGATTCTCAAAGTGGCTCATGGGACCCAACGCGCTGGCGGCGGTGGAGATGCCGGACGGCTCCCGCCGCAAGGGCCATGCCGTCAAGGTACATATACAAGCTGTCCGTATACAAGATGTCTGAGATGCAAACAAGGGGATACGAACAGGTGAGATACAGGTGAGATACCATTGTGGCGGCGGTGGAGATGCCGGACGGTTTGCGAGGGCCACGCCGTCAGGGTACAACACAGATGCATCTACTTTATGTATTTGACGACATAATACACAAACAAAATACAGGGACGGCTCCCGCCGCGAAGGCTCTGCCGTCAAGGTACAAACAGGACTTGGCATAAGCGATTGTCTGCAAATGTACAACAGAGATGCAAACGAGATGCGAATGCTGTTGTGGCTTGGACCGTTCGGAGGGATTCATCAGTCTGTTCAGTCTGTGTCAAGCTGGAACCAATCCTCAGACCTGTTGAACTCATACGAGGATGCTGATGACACTTCTGGGCTGCCGCTCCCAGGTGGATCGCTGCCGGGTGCTGGAGCAGTCGGGCTGCGCCTCTGTGTGCGTCAATTGCTGCAAGATCCCTACACAGGCGCGCTCCGCTGACGCTTGGCACTGCAAGATGCGGGCCAGTCCCTTCGTGGAACCTGTGTTGCCAGGCTGCACAATTTTTGCTGCGACGTGCCCGCCCAGGCGCGGCCCACCCTGCCGCCACAAGGTCGTGCATCAAATCGCTCGCTGCCTATACGGCCCCCCACAAACTGGATCCGCCTTCCCTGTCGCAGGAATTTTTCAAGCAGGACATGGGGCTGGACCTGCGCATGACGCCCAATTACGAGGACTTCAGGTGCTGAATCAGTTCCAGAGATTGATGGCGTTGATATGCGCCTCCTTTTGGAAGCTCTAGTCTCAGCCGCTGAAACAGTCAGGAGAATGCACAATGCCAGCACCCCAAAGGCATCCGCAGCCTGCGGGGTGGTCGCCACCAGCCAGCTGCTGCTATGCGCTCCTGTGAGGGCGTCAGGTGCACTGATTTCAGATCCAGGATCGTTGGTCTGCAAACGTGCTGACCCTACTAGCTGTCTCTGCACCGCGCAGCTGCCAGTTCGACTTCGGGCTGCAGCCGCTGCCGGCGGAGCAGGATGAAGCGCTCAATTCGCCGTGCTTCATGCAGTGCCCCTCCAAGACGCGGCACCGGGCCGAGGTATCCCAGTGCGGCGGCCTGGAGTCTTGAAAGAAGACCCTAAAGATTTCACTTCATGAGAGGTCCCGGAGTGTGGAACTTTGACGTCGACCACGACGGGCATATACTTGTGTGTTGGTTTGGATTGTATTGGCAGATAAGCGACGAGTTATGGCTGCGCTATCAGTACTGGTAGAGGAGGGTAGCATGCACTGCAGCTTGCCAGGCCGAGGGAGGGCGTGCTTGTCAGCCGCAGAGACATCTACAGTTTTCGTTGATTGTTGTTTGCCGGTGTCTGTGTGTGGGTTGCATTCTTGTGACATTCAATTGGCTTTAACAGACATGGTGAAATTTTGAAATGAGCCACCCGTGACTTTTGCATGACAGACTCCAGTCAAACAGATTGTTGCGGACGATACTTCCAGCAAGCTTCATGTGCACAACGGATTGCTGTCCTTACCGGAGCAAGGGTGTGTCACCTACCATCACACAACATGGATGGCGTGTCAAAACCAAACGAGCTCATTGTCAGAAGTATCTCTTGCTGTTGCTCATGGAACTCAAGTCACCTCTAGCTGCAAGCTGGCTTTCATCCAGCCGCCCGTGGCCCCTCCAAGAGCTTTCACCAGAGCTCAACAACGCCGCGACGGCGCCGCCACGCCGCCGGCGCTCTCGCGGACGGCTCAAAGCCGGCGCAACCAGCTGCCCTAGGCGTCTATTTCGGTGGGCAGCGGCTGCAGCACGAGCGCCATGCGGTTGCGGGAGGTGGGCGTGTTTTGGCGCTGCAGTTTGCCCCTGTTGGCGGCACTCTTCGGGCCGCGCGGCACGGATGTCGCCTCGGGCCCCTGTCACATGGCAAGTTGCCACATGAGACTTCTTGTGCATCCTTTAGCGGCGGAATGTTCCTTGGTGCAACACTGCGCACGGTGGTCAGTGCATTGATGCTCTGTGCACAACAGTAACTGGCCTGTGTGGACGGACCACGGTGGGAGACCAAAGCAAGCACGTTGCATGCAGTAAGGCGCACTCCCCGCTGCCAAACGGCACTGGATGTCCCGGAACTCAGTCTTTGCTGCAGACAACCTCAGTGTGGGTTCTCGACGGCAGCAAGAAGGCACACCTGTGACGCGGCACCATTGGATGACACCGAACCGCCCGCGCTGGAAGTTTGCTTGCCGAACGTCACGGTCGGGTTGAGAGACGCTGCAGGGTATGACGAGATGCTCATGTTACAGCTTATGGTGCTGATTGATGCGTGGGGGACAGCAGAGCTCGCAAAAACCATGCACGAGAATTGCCATACGACCGTGGTTCGCAAGCTTCACGGGGTGCAGCGCTCGCCCTGAGCTCACCCTGGAATCTGCGCATGGCCAGGACCATGGTGCCCACGGCCTTGAAGCGGTTGCCGGTGTGCAGAGGAGGCGTCTTGCGCTTCCCGTTGATGTCCGCGTCAGTGCTGTCTGGAGCATCCTGACTGGTCAGCGACGCCCGCTCGCCCTGGCTGGCCGTCTCCAACGGATTTGCGTTGTGCATGTTGTTCCAGCTGCGAGACTTCAGCTCCGACAGGCAGAGGTGTGCCTCACAAAGGGCGCACAGATGCCTTGACTTGGACCTCGTCTGCTGTCCTGGTGACACACGAGCCAGCGCCGCGACGCTGTACCTTGCACTTGCTCGCTGAGGACCAGGTGCACTCGATTCGCAACTCTGTACAAGTGCTCAAGTCGCTGCTCCCCGCTCCTCAAGGCGCTCTCATAAGGGGGGGACACCTGGCAGCATCTTTTTCTGCTCTGCGAATCCCATCTGTCAGACGGTCTGACATGGGTCTGACGCTCTGACCGCTCTCCCTCGCGAGCTTGCATGCATTTTGCTTCAATCTTTGAGCACTCGTAGCATCCCAGTTCGTCAGCCCTTGCGTTTGGCACAGCAGCCGGGACCCACTGCGGTCGGGCCTGTGTGGGTGCGGCGAGGCCGCCGCCGCCCCGGGGGCGGCGGCCGCCGCTTGTCCAACTGGAGGCCTCATTCCTGACCTTCCGTCATTCGTCATGACGGGAACGTGCCCGGCGTTGAATTTCAAGCAAACTCGAAGGTTGCTCTTGCAAGAGGTGCAGGCATGCCGACTGTCAGCAGCGCTGTCATGACTGACAGCGCTTACGCAAAGCAGCGGTGACCGGCAGATCCTCGTGACCACTCGTCAGCCAATCCCTTGTGGTTCCAGTATGACGACACGCCTTCTGAGACCTTTTGATCTGAGACGAAAGATGCCGCACGCTCGGCAGAGTTTGCCACTCGACTGTTGCTATCGCAGCAGATTCTGCTACACTCTGCTATGGCTGCCGCATCAGCCTGACGCCGCGATGATGCTGGTCACGCTGCTGTAGGTGCCGGAGACCATGCACAGCACGCCCAGCAGGATGACGACCCAGTTCCACGCGGTCCTGCCAGACGACAGCTCACCCTGCGCACAGCACAGCACCTTGCATCAGCTGTTAACAGCTATTGACATCAGGATTCATTTCTGTTTGATGTGCACACAAACACACCACCAGGCTGGAGACGAAATGACAGTTTGTTCTAGAAACAGTTGTTTCTCAGGCGCCGCCAACCAGTCGCTTTTGCGTGATGCAACCGCGAAGCCGACCGGCATGCAGCGGCAAGCAGCTCAATCGGGCCACAGCTTGCACAGACACCGGCTGGTGAGCTACAGCGGGGCACAAACATCGGGCACGTTCTGGATCATGAAACTGTTTGCGGCACATGAGCGCATTACCTGGTGCAGCTTCAGGTGGCACAGTGCTGGGAAGATGAGGCTGACGTTGATGGTCAGGAAGCTGCGCGATTGGGGAAAAACCGCTCTCAGCTCCTTTGCATGACTTGTGCTGGCTTGCCCTGCGAAGTTTCACGGTCAAAGGGCCGCCAGTGGGGGCATTCTCAGGTCAGCCATCACCGTCATCGAGACCAGCCAGCATCGCACTTTTGCACATGTGTTCCCTCATCCTCACCTGCCGATGAGCGCCATCATGAGAGCCAGGAAGGGCACAAAGCGCGCCGTGATGAGGCAGGAGATGGCCAACCCCGTGCGCACCATGAATCGCCGCACGCCGCCCGGCACGCCTAGGGGATTGCAATGCAAAATTCAATAACGCTGAGTGGGACATGGCCTTGATGTGGCGACTGATGCCATGGATGCTGTCAGCTGAACCGCCGCACCGCGCCCGGCACGCCTTCAGAAAAGCTCAGATACACGGATTGATGGACCGTACAGCATGGCGTTGTTGTGGCGATCGTGGCATCTGACGATGAATGCTATCTGCAGAGCTGTGATGAGGAGCATGCGCGTTTTGTCAAGGCGTCTTATGCGTCTGCCGCACCTGGTGCCACCTTTGCCGCGCCATCAGTCGCCGGCGCAGCAAATGGCTCCTGCGAGCACCACAGGCAGACAGAGGGCCTGAGAAGACATGGAGGCCGCTCACTGCCAATAGCGCTCAGATATGCTGATAACAGTGCATGGCATTGGGTGTGACAGGTTTCGCACCAGACAGAGCGCAAACTTCGCCACCTGCGGGAACAGAAGACCATGCTCAGGGTCGTGACTCCATTGCGCGGATGCAAGCAGCAGGTCGCATTCTGTCACAGTCATGCCCTTGCCTAGGCTTGACTTGTAGCGGGATGACGCCTCACCGGGGAAATGAGGATGAGCGAGGCACACAAAAGTGCCAGGAGCCCAGGCGGCAGGTTGAAAGTGACCTGCATTTGACCGGCGCATGGTTAGAGAGCAGAGCAGCCTGCAAGCTGCTCTCCATGCTCTGACGGCATCCAGGACATAATCATCGGGTCAGGAGTGCTGTGGAGCGTCAACATGGATGGAAAATTGCAGATGAACAAAATTCTCGGGCGTGTTGCGAGGCCTTCTATTTCCATCGGAAATCTGGCAAGGAAAACGTCGAAGTAGAGCAACCAGCCGCACCACATCCTTCACGCCGGTGCCATACATGTAATAGCCCAGCGTCCCCATCGTCGCACAGATCACGGCAGTGACAGAGAATGCCGTGTCAATGACCTGGCGGGGGCGACACGGCCGGGGGGTCAGCCTCAGCACAACGCCCAGCTGGGCCCAATGTCATCAAAACTGAACGGACTCAGTAAAGTCATGCGACAAATGCCTCGTCTACAGCACGCACAATATCGTCAAGTTGCAGTTGTGCCACCACGCACGGCTGCACCCGGATGTCTGGATGGCGGGACCAGGGAACATGCCGTGCCCGCAGCAGGATGAGGAACAGAGTTCAGGGTCTCACCGCCGGGAAGCGCTGCGGCTCGCGCATAGACGCACGGATGGCGGGAAACACGCCGTGCCCCGCGAAGCAGAACGCCATGCAGCCGAACGCCACAGGCATGGTGCCCCAGTTGACCAGCGCCGTCGTAGCGCCCGGCACGAACGACTTTGACAGGAACGTGTACACGACCTGCAGGTCAGAGCGACTGCGGTGTAAGAAATTGCCTCCAGATGCGCTCTCCTGCTTGCACGGCCCAAGTTGCGGCCGCGCTTGTGGCTGCGCCTCCTGGCGGCTGCCGATGCTGTGGCGCGCATGTAGGGTCCAAGCTTTGGTGCCCCTGGGCCGGCAAACATGGCGGCGAGATGGCGTGCTGTCAGCGCAGGGCGGCAGCGGTAGAGGGGGCACATTCGCAGCAGGGCTCATGCCCAATGACGAGTGGGAATCGGAGCAGAGCAACCTGTCTGCAAGACATCTATAACAAAGAAATTAAGAGATCCCACCGTGGCGGCGACGGACAGGGTGCCGGCGACGCCGGCAAAGCCCAGGTAGGACAGCGTCTTGACGTCCGGCAGCCACACGGTGGGGATCATGACCAGCGCCGCCGCCAGCATGTAAAATGCCGGGTCCCGCCCATAGTGCGCCTTCAGCAGGTGGTGCAGGTTGTCGCCTGCGGCGGCAGGGTTTATTGAGGGTTTATTGCGTCAGAATTTCAAGGCCGCTTAAAATCAGCATGTAGAAGGCCGGGTCCCGCCCGCAGTGCGCCTTCAGCAGGTGGCGAAGGTTGTCGCCCGCGGCACAGGGGTTTTGGAAAGGGCTTCACAGAGCATCTCAGGGAGAGATCCCGGATCGGCGCCCACTTGACGCACGGTGCCGTCCCAAGGCGCCCCAGGCAGTGCCTGGAAACGTGTGCGCTGTCATGCAGTTTCGAGGGCACATGCCTTGGGTTGCTGCGCACCAGCAGACGCTGCAACGCGGTGTGGACGGCGTCAAGGGAAGAGTCACATGGATTGCAGGCGAGAGATAGTAGCAGACTCACCCATGATGATGAACAGCAGGGCGCAAATTCCGTAGAGCTCGGTGTAGATAGTGGCGCTCACAACCGCGTGCCCCGCCCGCCCGTAGGCCGCCGTGGCGACGTCCTCATAGCCCACATCGTTCAGGCTGCGCCCGTCGCGCTTGGCGACGGTCACGATGCACTCCGCGACTGCCTTGGCTGCGGCAGGGGATTTGTAGAGGGTCACTTACAGGGCAACAGGCAGACTTCACGAACAGCGTCGGCCTTGCGCATGCCAGCAGAAGTTTCGCATCCCGTATCCGCATAGTGCTCTGCATGCCATCGTCATCTGCTGCTCCAGATAGGGTCGTAGTGGGCGAGATGACGCTCAAGGCAGTACTTGTGCATGAGGCTCAAGAGGCGGCCCAGATCTGTATAGTTGGTCACCAGGCCCACAAGGCACAGGATGTGCATGACGAACATACACTGGCGTCGGGCGGGACCCACCTGTGTAGTTGGTCACCAGGCCCATGAGGCACAGGATCGGCAGCCCCACCCAGCCGGCCTTGCGGAACGCGTACGGCAGCGACAGCAGGCCCACGCCCAGCAAAATGTTGAGCACGTTGCAGACCGCCTGCAACGCCGCACACACCGCCGCTGGGACATCGCCGCTGACAGTGGATTGCCGAGTCGCCGGCGGCTGACTTGCCCCATGCAGCAGGTATATTGCAACATGCAGGGCGTGTGCAACGATACTGTGTGTGTGTGTGCGTGTGTGTGTTTTGTGTGTCTGCTTTCAACATAAGAGAACAACCTGAACGAAGGTGGCGTCCTGACCGCCCGGTGTCGCCTGCTGCGCAGCCGCGATATCGGCCTCGCCGTCCGGCCAGCTTGCTGCTGCGCTGCTGGCGCTGACGATCAGGCGTTGCGAGCGGTTTCTTCTGCCGCTGCTGGTCCGGCGCTCTACAATAAGCCTGTGTGCTGCTGTCCTCCCTGTGAGCCTGACAGCCCGATGAGCATGTGCAAGCGTCGGAGACGCTGCTGATCGGGGGACGGCAGCTTTGCTGGTTGATCGCAGCAGCTTTTGCAAGGCTCCGATATTGCCGCCTGGATGCCCCAGGGCGCCGGACATGGTGTTCGACTTTTGTAGCCGACTCACTTTGTCCTGCTCCCAATCTGTTCTTCAATGTGTGGCGGTGCAAGACGGTGGCGCTTTGCGCAGAGGCGACTGATCACCTCCGAAACTGTTCTGAAATCAATCGATTCGATTACAACTTGGACACTGCACACTAATTTAAGGTGCGCAGATAACACGTGGATACACGCTGATACACGTCATCGTTGAAACAGGAAGGAGTTGCGAAGTTTGTCGCTATTGACTGCTACTGTACACATCCTGTCAATGGCGGCATTTTGAATGCTACCCCGAAGCGTGCGCTACGCATCCGGCTCCCCAGCGGCCTTGCGCTTGTTCTTGCGCGCCAAGTACCGCTCGCGAGCAGCCTCCTTGGCCGTCGCATCGGTGTGCTTGACGGCAGTCGGCTTTGGCGCCGCCGGTGCAGCCTCCGCCTTGCCTGCCTCCCCCGTTTCACCTGCGCCAGGCCCGCCTGGAGCAGCAGCGGCAGCCGCAGTCTGGCCGCTGCTTTCTCGGGCCCCATGACCCCCGGGGTCGCCGCTGTCAGCCCGCTGCGCTTCCGTGGATTGCGGCCCGCCTGCGGCTGCCACTGACGGCCGGGCTGCCTCGCTGCCGCCGCCGTCCCGCTCTGCAGCCGGCGACGCGGCTGTCGCCGCGGCGGGGCTGCCGCCGCTGGGAGGCAGAGCTGTGTCTGCCGCCGCTGCTGCGGCTTCGTCTCGCCGCGCCTCGACGTCTGCAGCCTTCTTGGCACTGTACGCACGCCAATCAAGCTGATCACACATGCTCCCTGTACTGTACAGATGCACCGCACAACGCTGAATGTTCTCAATGCTCAACGCCTGCTGCCTAGTAATGTGGTAGCACTCATGATGCTGTTGTTTTGTAAGGGACACGCCGGCAGACGGCGGGAAGCCAGGCAGGTGAGAACGAAAGATAGAAAAGACCGGCCGGCGCGCACCCGCTGGCGCCAAAGGCGACGTTCCGCGTCATCAGGTTGCCGTAGAAGCCGCTCATGTCGCCGACCTTCTCCGCCGCATTGGCGGCATCCCGCTCGTCCCTGCGGTGCACAGCGTGGACGCTCAACAGCAGGGAATGTGCAGCGGTGCATGCATCGTCGTGGACAGAGACCGATGCACAACGATTGCAGCAGCACATCGCCAACAGGCATGGACACAAGTGATTGCGGCAGACATGTAGCAGTGCGGTGCAGATTCTTCTATTTTCTGCGCACTTGATCTTCTGCTGCGCCTGCCACAGCTGCTGCTGCTGCAGCTTCTTCTTGTACGCCGCCGTCACAAATTTCTCCTTGTCGCCAAACAGGTGGTCCTCCGCCTGCCGCTCCTTCACTTGCCTGCAACCAGAAACGGCACAGTATATTGGGTATCAGGAAGTTATTGTTTTGATATGCCGCCGTCGCAGACTTGTCCTTGTCGGCTCCACCTGCTGTTCCTTCACTGGCCTGCAACGACATCAGATACACAGCCTAGTAGATGTTGCTGTGAAGACACCGGCAGACCAAACCCTCCATGGTGTTGTCGTGCAGCTGTACAGGGGCGAAGACAGGGGCCATCTTCACCCAGTGCGGCGGCAATTGCCCAGCTGATTCATGTGCGCTATGGATCTGCGCCGGGACGCCGTCCTTCCAACCACTCACATCCGCTCGAAGATGATGTCCTGCTCCCGTTTCCGCTCCCCCGCCTTGTCCAGCAGCCCCTCTATATACTTGCTGCCGCGCGCCTGTCGCGCCGCCGCCAGCGGCGCTGCCTTCGCCTCCTGCACGGCGTCCGGCCAGCACCACTGACGCATGTCCCTCTGACAGCAGTTTCCCGTGGCTGGACCCCATCAGCATACACTGGGCCCAGATCTGATCTCCAGGACTGCTTCTGCGACAGTGTATCGGATGTGTGGCAATGCCCCTGAAATGTGTGCGAGCCTCTCCCTGAGTGCATCTTGTGTCTGGACGGCAGGCTTCATGATGCCAGGTTTGGAGCACTTGCCTGCATGGAGTCGTACACGCCGTCGTAGTCGAACACCGAGGCGTCCTCTGCTAGCGCGGCCGCGTGCAGCTCCGCTACCTGCGGTGACAGGAAGAGTTGCATGGACCACTCTCTCCTGAGCCTTTGTGAAGGCGCCGCACTGGCGCTCTGGATCGATACACGTCATGCGCCCAATGCATGCATTCAACCTAGCAGTATTGTGGTAGCACGTGCTGCGTGTGCGAACCTTGTTGTTGGACTTCTTTGATGCGGCCTGCCGTGCCAGCTGCTGCGGCACCGCCTCATGCTCGCCGTCGCTGTCGTCATCGCCGAACGCCGCGAGTATCCCTGGCTTAGCGACCGGCGCCGCCTTCTTCTTGCTGGCGGGCACCGTCAGGCCGTACTTGACGCCCTTGAAGCCCTGAATCATGGTGGATCCCGTGCGAACCGCAGGTGCAGGTGCGCAAGTCGGAAGCCCTGCGCCGCGCGCCGCCCACTGCAGATCTGAAAAGGTTGTGTGGTCGAGTGGCAGTGGGCGTGGGATCTAGGATTGCTAGCAAGTGCTTCTGTGAGCCAGGAACCTGCATTTTTCTTAGCCTGGGTCTTGTGTGTGGCAGCATGAGCATCCCCCTTGTGTCAAGAGAAGCGCACTCGTCGCAAACAGCCGTTGCACTTGTGCATTGCAGCATTGCGCTGATTGATGCAAGCACTCGTAGGGGCTTTAGATCAATCGGCTTCAGAGCAACGATCGAGGGCGGCCTTGTGCACTTGAGACCAGGTTGATTCTTTTCGCTGTGTCAGGGCCGTTCACGATTCAGTTGATCGCAGAGACGACAGAGCTGCAACTATAGCACAGATCGGCAATACATCACCTTTGGTCTTCTGAGCGGTTTAGCTTGCTGCGGGGAGCCCAAAATCCCAACCCCCCAACTGACAGCGGCAGCGGCAGCGGGGCGGTCAAGCCATGGGTTCCAAACCGCAGCCGTACGCGCTAAAGTTCGGCCAGCTGTTCAGCAAGGACTCGCAGGCCATATTTTTCAACTGGAAGCAGAGTCCAGTCCAGGTATTTGCGCTCATCCGCGTGATACGCGCCCTACGCTTGTATCACTTTGCCTGTAGCCACGAAGCCTCATTGCAATTTCGTTTCTTGATCTGTTGTTGTCTTCTTGCGCAGCGCATGCTCGACTTCGACTTCATCTGCGGTGAGCAGCCGCCGTTCCCCAAGTGCACCCTTGCGGCCGCGCCACACCATGCGCTTTGCTGCCTCATGCGTTATAAACGAAATCTTCAAGGACCTCCACAGTCGAGCCGAGTGGGTTCGCACTGCAGGACGAAAGACGCCTTCGGTCGCGTGCGTGGTGCAGCCAGGCTCCAGCGGCTTCCAGAAAGTGTTCTTCGGCAATGAGGAGATCGCCATCCCCGTGGCCGGCAGGCATGAGCTCACATTGCATTGCTTTGCACTCCTGCCCTCCGTCTTGCGACTCCTCTTAGCTGTGAACGAAGGTGCACGTCTTGCAGCAGCGGAAAGCCCTCTGCATCATGGATCTGACGAGGTTTGTCTGCTCCCAATTGCAGCATTGTCGATGCCGTTAAGGCGCACCCGAGGGCGGACATCTTCATCAACTTTGCGTCAATGCGCAGGTATGTGCTGTCTGCGCTGTTTCGGCGTCCTTGCACCTGTGTGCCCGTAACATACCACATGACTGCACGCGCACCCGGTGACACCAACGGGTCAGTCGTCGCGGCCTCGATGGGCATCCATAGTGGGCGGTCGAGGAACCAGCTTGAGGAAGCACGTCGGCCAAAATGCCTAGGACTGTGTGGACGTTCCCCGCAGCGCCTTCGAGTCGACAATGGAGGCGCTGCAGCAGCCCACCATCCGGGTGGTGGCGGTCATCGCGGAGGGCGTGCCGGAGCGCAACACCAAGGCGCTCATCGCCTACGCGCAGGCCAACAACAAAATCATCATCGGGCCCGCCACCGTCGGCGGCATGCAGGTTTGTCTCATAAGATGGGTCTGCGAAGATCACTAGGCTTGGCATCGCTTTCACACGATGACTTTCACACGATGCCAGAGAGGAAACGAGCTGCAGGCCAACAACAAGATCATCACCGGGCCCGCCACCGTTGGCGGCATGCAGGTATGTAGTAGAAAGTAGGACATAGGTGAAAGTGGCCATGACGAGGAGAGGAGAGAAGGATTCAGGCTGCAGGAGCTGCACTCAAGGCAACAGCTGGCCCTCCTGTATCTATCGTTGCAACGTGACCGTGGCGGGTGGCGGCGTCAACAGCGCACCTGCAGCAGCAGGCGCATGTTGCGGAAAAGCGACATCACATCCTGTGGACTGATGCAGGCGGGCGCGTGTTGCATTGGCAACACGGCGGGCACGCTGGACAACATTGTGACGGTCATCTCATAGTGAAATATACTCATACTGCATGTCATGTAAACAAATGCAGGCGGTTGCGTTCCGCATTGGCAACACTGCGGGCACGCTGGACAACATGGTGGCGTGCAAGCTGTCCCCGAAAACACAGAAGCAAGAAATGCATCATGTCTTGCTGATCAGCAGTGCGAAGTCATGCACACGCAGGCGGGCGCATTCCGCATCGGCGACACGGCGGGCACGCTTGACAACATCGTGGCGTGCAAGCTGTACCGCCCCGGCTCGGTCGGCTTCGTCAGCAAGAGCGGCGGCATGTCCAACGAAATGTACAACGTGCTGTCCCGCGCCACCGACGGCCTGTACGAAGGTGAGGAGGGCCTCTGCTTTTGAGTTCAGTCGTGGTCTGTTTTGGCACACCACTTCCTTGCATGACCACCATGCAAGTGCAGCTGTGACACTGCTGCTCCAGGGAGGGGACCCGGGAAGCAGCCGCCTGAACTGACGCAGACCTTCTTAGCTTTTGTTGCTGGCCTAAGACGGCTGCGGAAGACAGGGCATGCGCTGCGGCTGCGGACATCACGATCGGTGGCGACGTGTTCCCGGGCTGCACGCTGTCCATTGCTGCCGCTACCAGAACATCGGTCACATTTGCGTTTGCATGCAAGACGACAGAAATGCGCTGCCGCCTTTCAGCAATGCGACCAGCGGCGATATGCTGTTGCGCAGTTTGCTGTCGCCACCAAATACCAGTCGATTCTACATCACCAGAGTTGCAAGGTCACCCTGCGCTCGCGCAGGCATCGCGATCGGCGGCGACGTGTTCCCGGGCAGCACGCTGTCGGACCACTGCTGCCGCTACCAGAACATCGACGCCATCAAGCTCATCGTGGTGCTGGGCGAGCTCGGCGGCCAGGACGAGTACAGCCTGGTGCGTGCTGAAAAACAATATCCGTTGCGATCCTGGCATATTCACTCGGGTTGCGGGGTCTGAGACTGCCACTTGCAGCATGCATGGCTGCACACTGCGCAGCAATCGCATGGGGCTGCTACAGTCGGCCAGACGGGCGTGCCTGTCGTGTAGCTACTGGCAAACCCTAGCGACGTCGCTGCGGCGCAGGTGGAGGCGCTCAAGTCGGGGCTGATCAAAAAGCCGGTGGTGGCCTGGGTCAGCGGCACCTGCGCAAAGCTCTTCAAGAGCGAGGTGCAGTTCGGCCACGCTGGCGCCCGCAGCGGCGGCGCCCTGGAGTCAGCTCAGGTGCGGTCACGCCTCCTCTGGCAACAAAATGCGCATTGGTGGGCACCTCCAGTTGCTTCTACTGTCCTTGGGCGGTTGCAGCCCGCAGCGGCGGTGCCCTGCAGCCCGCCCAGGTGCGGTCTCATCCGCCATCTGCACAAAAGGCATTTTGCTGGTGTGAGGCATGTTCTGCGCCATCTGCTGGCTTCTGCAGTGCTTGACTTGGGCTGTTGCGGCCCACAGTATTGGCAATAGGACTGCGCAGCAGTGGCCGGCATCCCTCAGGGCATGCCACAGGCAACCGACACTGCTTGTAAGCGACACACATCGTTGGTTCTGCTTGGCGCTACAGGGCAGGAAAGCGGCGCTTGCGGAGGCGGGTGCCACACTACCAGCGTCCTTCGAGGACACTGGAGGACACTCAGCACTGACTTGCCAACATACTCAACCAGCAGCAAAACCTTTTTCGCACTACAGGGCAAGAATTCGGCGCTGGCGGAGGTGGGCACCGTAGTGGTAGAGTCCGCCGAGGACCTGGAGGGCACCCGACACCACCATTCTGACATATTTGCGCTGTTTTGAATTCACTTCGATTGTATCTTGCTTGCACTATAGGGCAAGAACGCGGCGCTGGCGGAGGCGGGCGCAATCGTGCCGGAGTCTTTCGAGGACCTGGAGGGCACCGTCGCGCGCGTGTTCCAGCAGTTGGTGGACGACGGCAAGATCCCGCAGCGCGAGGAGCCGACGCCGCCACGCGTGCCGCAGGACCTGGCCGCCGCGCAGAAGGCCGGCCTGGTGAGCGCCGACGGGTTTTCCTGGGGGTGAATTGGTTCTTGCGATCAGACTCTCAAAGCTCGCGAGGCGTATCGGCGCGCGACGAGCCGATGCCGCCGCGTGTGCCGCTGGACCTGCGGCCTGGTGGGCAAAGCATTCGAGGCATGTTGAAACTTATACATCTTCAAGACTGAAGATGACTTCTGAGTTGTCACCAGGAGGCCAGTCTGAAGTGCGACGAGCCCGACGCCGCCGCGTGCACCACACGAGTCTGGCCGTCGCGCAAAAGGGATGGTTGCAATGTTTTCTTGTATCCACCTTCATCTGAGCAGCTCTTAGTTGGCCTTCGCAGGTGCGGGTGCCGACGCACATCGTGAGCAGCATCTGCGACGACCGGGGGGAGGAGCCCACCTATGCGGGCATCACCATGTCCACGCTCATGGAGGGCGACTTCTGCGTCGGCGATGTCATCAGCCTGCTCTGGTGCGCGACGGCGCCTGTATTTCATGCTGTTTCTGGGCAGTCGACGATCAAAATGTTAGAAAGATTTTTACATAACAAAATGGGTCAAGTGTCCACGCTCATGGGCGGCTTCTGATTGGCGATGTCATCAGCCTGCTCTGGTGCGGCTTTTAGGCTTTTTGTGAAATTTGATCAAGCGTAACGACATATACCTTAGTGGCTGATGTCATCAGCTTGCTGTGATGCGTGCGTGCCGTCAGAAGCTCTATGATGTGGGCGGGGGGGTGTTGGCACGAGCTGCTGCTGCGCGGCCGTCGCGGCTCATTTGTGGCGCATGCGAGCACAGGTCATGACGTACAGGAATGTGACTGCAGGTTCAAGCGGCAGCTGCCAAAGTACGCGACACGCTTCATCGAGATGTGCGTCATGCTGTGCGCCGACCATGGCCCCGCTGTCTCAGGTGCGCGCCCTGCCTCGCTCACAGCGCTTCGTGCAGGCACAGAAGTTGCAGCCCCGACTGCATGCGTGGAGCACTGTCTTCACTTATCCCCCTACTTGAGCCTCCAACCCAGTCCGCAGTTGTGGTCCCCCAGCATGTGAATGTGGACTTGGCCATTCACCTCTGCCTCAGCGGAATGCAAGCCTCACTGGGGTAGTGCAACTGCTGCACATCATCAGCGCTGCACATCATCCGCGCTTGTGAACCCGTGCAAAACCTACACCGGCGCAGGCGCGCGCGACACCATTGAGACACCGCGGGCCGGCAAAGATCACATAAAAATAAAACAGCTGAGTTTTACCCCCCCCCCCCTCCACCGGCGCAGGCGCGCACAACACGATTGTGACGTCGCGCGCGGGCAAGGACCTGGTGTCCTGCCTGGTGAGCGGGCTGCTGACCATCGGCCCCCGCTTCGGCGGCGCCATCGACGACGCCGCCCGCAACTTCAAGGCCGCCTGCGACCAGGCATGCGACTCCTGCCTGCTGTTGACAACCTAAACCCTGAATGCCGAAGGCCGCGCTTCGGCGGCGCCATCGACAATGCCACCCGCAACTTCACGCCGCCTGCGACCAGGTGAGGCGTGAGCCGCGAACTCTGATCCGCCTCAAACCCCGTCATTCCAGGCCAGGCCCCCGCATCGGCGGCGCCATCGACGATGCCGTCCGCGACTTCAAGGTCCGCCAGCGACCAGGCGCGCGTTTCAGGGGTTGCCTGATTCGCTTGCATGACACATCCCAAAGCGACAGCGCCATGCCGCGCAAAGGGGCAGGGGGAAGGTGTGAGGGCGCGCCACCGACGGCCCCGGCAACCCTTGATGACTGAAGCATTGAGAGGCAGCGATGTGGTCACGGAGTGCGCCGCTCACTTTGTCAGCACCTGGATGCGGACGAGTGTGCATGGAGGGAAGAAGACAAGCATGACATACGGGTGCCATCATTGCCCCCGCGTGTGCTAGTGGCCTCTGGCTTCTTTCTGGCGACGAGAATCAGCGGGGCATCTGGGTGCTGAAACTCTGGTATTGGCAGCTTTTAGAACGAGACCAGATTTGGCACTGCAGGGCCTGGAGGCGGACGAGTATGTGGAGGGCATGAAGAAGCGGGGCATCCGGGTGCCGGGCATCGGGCACCGCATCAAGAGCAAGGACAACCGCGACAAGCGCGTCGAGCTGCTGCAGAACTACGCCCGCAAGTGCGTGAGATCTAAGATTGATCTGAATAAAATAAAATCAAGTTCTGGCAACCCGCCAACAACCGCGACAAGCGCGTCGAGCTGCTGCAGGACTGCGCCCGCAGGCACGCGCCCGCTCCCTGAAATTGCCGCTCGAATTTGCATTTTTGGGGTTGCCGTTTGTTGCTGTTGGAGGTCTCTGTGTGCGGACGTCTACTCTGCTGGTGTACATGTCATGTCAGGCAGACGTGTGCCCGAATGCACAGCGATCTGAAGGCAGACCACGTGCAGCCGCTGCCAATTTGTTTTTTCACACTCTACGTCACACCTGGAGCCTGAAGTGTGTGCCACTGTGACGCAGGTTCTTCCCCTCGACGAAGTACCTGGACTATGCGCAGACGGTGGAGGTGTACACGCTGCAGAAGGCGGCCAACCTGGTCATGAACGTGCGCACCCTGCGACTGGAACCCCCAGCAACCTGGCCTGCCCGGCACCGCTGTCATGGCCGCGCTGCCGTCAGGGCCATGTCCCCGAGAGGGTCGGGTGCGGCAGGGCGGCCCCAAGTCAGCAGCGACCTTGAGTGGACGGTGCTTCAACAACGGATTTTGGAAATATTCTTATGCCCGCAGGTGGACGGCTGCATCGGCGCCCTGTTCCTGGACCTGCTGTACTCCTCCTCCATGTTCAGCCAGGTGCGTTGGCGGTGACGGCAAAAGAGACGGCAGAAACCTTCCGATGCCCGTACAGCTTGCCCCAGGCCTGAAGGCATGTGCTGAACATCTCCCGTGCATGCCCAATATCATGGGCTGCACCATCGGTCATCGTGGTTCATCACGTAAACAATTCATGAGTGTTCATCTGTTGCGCTGCGCAGAAGGAGATTGACGACATCGTGAAGGTGGGCTACCTCAACGCCATCTTCGTCCTCGCCCGCAGCATCGGCCTCATCGGTGCGCGCCCTGGGAAACTCGCTATCAATCTGGTCCCCAAACCACTCTTAGTCTCAAGTCACTTTAGTAGGATGTGACGACAGCACTCTGCTCAGCAGACGGGTTCCTTGCAGTCGTGCATCAGCCTGACCCGCCAACGTTCAGCGGCGTAGCAGCGTGGGTATCCAAGTGCATGTCCTTGCACATTGGTGCACAGATCGTGCTGTGAATGATGCGACGGCATGTACTGGCTCGGGGTGCCCTCAGATGCGCCTCGAAGCAATTTTCAGTGCCGCACAGCAAATCGTGCCGTCAGCAAATGTTTGCTCTTCGCCGCTCCAGTGTGGCATAGAGTTTCTGCTGGCCTGCACATGCTTCCACTTTCATTGCTGATCTGCATTTGAGACGGCTTTCTGCAGTTGATTGATTGATCAATGTGCATTGGTCATATTGCAGGGCATGCACTGGACCAGACACGGTTGGAGCAGCCGCTCTACCGCCACCCTTGGGAAGACATCCTGTACGTGTGAGACGCGGCAGGGTGCTCCCTTGGTTTGGTGCAACTGCGACGACGACGAATTGGCAGCGACTTGCAACCAGAGCTGCAGACATGCTGCCCAGCAGAGGGTGGCTTTCTGTTGCCGCCACACGCCCTGCGCCAAATTCGGTCTGCCTGGCAGCCGTGGGGGATTTGGCAGAGCAACGACTCAGAACCTGCGCATCATAAACCATGTTGGATCACATGAATGGACGGACGGTCCATCTGACAGTGACTGTATAAGAATTGTGGTTCAGGAAATTCAGGCAACGAAGGTCTAGGTCTCAGGTACCGGTATCAGCAAACCAATTTGTTGACGCGCCCAGTGATTCTCAGAGTTGTCCAGCAAATTTGTCCACAGCACAGTCCTGCATGTGCCCAACGAATGCAGGCCTCGCTCACTCCCTCTCCACATCCCTCATCTCCTCCCGCAATGCAGCGCAACTCTGCACAGATTGCTTGCGACCGATGAATTCCCGAAGCTGCAACTGCCCTCACAACCTGAAACACGGCTCACAGAACTGTGCCTCGTCTTCTGCATCGACCCCGGCTTCCGAATCACCGCACAGGGTGCCTGCGCAGCCATGCAGTGCTGTTCAGCCTGCCGGTCAACACTTCAGCAGGATGCCTCGTCTCGAGTGCTCCTCGTCTCCACTCATCGCGTCCTGCCCCTGGCCTCCATGTCAAATTTGGCGCAGACCTTGGCGCCCCCAGCTAGTGCCATAAAGTCTCTGTCGCCTTGTCAATGCAAGGAAAGGAAACACGTGTCGGCTCAAGGAGACAAGGGATGCAGGCATATTGGTCTTCACATGCACGCTATTGTGGCACAGCCAAGCAGGCAACGCAGGTGTGGATTGGGTTCTCACCGCAATAGCCTGGCCGCCCGCCCTGCGCGCACAGAAACGACATCCCAGTCAACTCGGGGCTGCGGCCAACATACTGACCATGCGCAATGCAGAGTAGATTGTGGACGCAAGACGCTGATTAGTTAAACAACGACGACATGCAGAAATCGACACGTGTTGCATCACATCATGGCACACCTGCGCCAGCTGCTCTGCTGCCGCAGCCTCATCGTTGTCCCGCAGCTCGGAGATGTCCCTCACCAGCTCCGAGTACACTATGCCGTTGGCGCTGCGCATGCGCGGCGACGCCGCGCCGCGACCTGCGGCCATCATGCTGCAAACGTGAGTGCAGTCTCCAGTAGGGCTTGCCAGGAGATGTCAGCGCTCGATGTGCCATCAGCGCTACGCATGCGCGGCGTCGCCGCGCGCCGCGCTGTGTCAGCACAAGATCGTGGGTGACGCACATGCAAAAGCGAAACCACGCATGAGAGTGCATGCACGAAGTGGCTGGAAGCGGATCGTGTGGGACCACAAGCTGCTGGGACGGAACGAAAAAACCTTGACAAACGAGTCGAACGTCAGAACGAGCTCAGGGCGAGCTCGCAGGCCTGAGGTTGCGAATGGATAATTCTGGAGAGCCCCGAGGACAAGCGAAGGCCGCACCGTAGACGCCGTCGGCGTCGGTGCCGGCCTTGATGAGGCCGAATAGCAGCACGGAGCTGGCGAGCAGCGCCGCGCCGCTCCCCGTCAGCGTCGTCTTCAGCCGCTGCAGCACCGGCTGCACCTGCGCGGGCGTGCACAGGATCGAGTTCGGCGCTTGCCCTGGCAAATTCTGGTCCAATCTCTCAAGAAACACCTGATGGACAGCTGCACTGGCTGCAAGCATGCAAGCTGCAAGCTTGGACATGCAGACCGGGCTCTGGCGATGCAGCGGCCAGCTGGCTTGCATTCACGCAGAGTCCTACTGCATGCTGAGCAGCAATGGTCTGGTAGACGCACGCATCCAGGAGTGGGAACTCCTCGTTGCCGCGCCTGTGATCTTCCTCAAAACGAAAGACTCACCTCGTAGGAGCCGAGCAGCCTGTCACGCGCCAGCACCTCCGGCGGCTTGACGAACAGCTGTCCAAAGCAAGCACAGCAGCCGTCAGCCAGTGCATGACATAGGGCACCGTTGCACCTGCGGCAGCGGTCGACATACCGGCACCACATGCACGGCTCCCCATTTAAAAAGAAGCAGTGCTGTGGACGGGGATATGCATAACGGAATCGGCTGCCAGGTTGGTCGATGCGCAACCACTCTGGCGATGTGACCTGTTTTGCTGTTAAAAACCGCACCTGGCCGTCGTACCAGCCGGTCTCCTCATACTCGACCGCCGCGGACAGCAGCCGGTCGCCGACATAGGCCCAGCCCAGGTAGATGCGCAGCACCGCCACCGCCACCACCAGCAGCGCACCGATCGCGGCGCTTGTCACAAACTCGATTGGCTGCAGGAGAGTCAAATCATTTGCCTCAGCAACATCAGCGAAGCTGGTGTTGTGTCCCTAGACAACGCAAACTGGCACTCGCCACTGCCATGTCCAGAGGCTGATGCATTGGCAGGACAATGTCGCCATGTGCATCAATGCGCGGCAGCAAGCTCAAGGTGTATGTCTCTTGCACGCGCCTGAGCGGCTGGGTCGAACGTCTGGTAGGCGATGGGACCGCCGATGATCGAGAAGAAGCCCAGCCAGGTGATCCCCAGCCGCTTAAAGTACGCTGGGGTCTCAAGCGTCGCCTGCGGAAAAATTTGGGAGTTGCGCATGAAGAAACACCGGATACGGAACACACTACGGCGACTGCTGTGACGTCGGTGTGCGACGCGTGTTGCACACTAGATGAAGTTTGCAGCAGGCACCCCACGAAATCCTCACGCTCGAAAACGTCACGCATGCCGCAGTGGCGCGCACCCAGGAGTAAAGCGACGCCTGCCGCAGCTGCTTCAGCTCGTTCACGGGCCGCTGCTCCGCCGGCACCGCCCGCTCCAACGCTGGGTCCAAGCCGCCTCCGATGCCGGTGTCTGCCTTTCGCCTGCTGCGGGACCCATCGCTGCTGTCCGATGCTTGAGCCCGAGGGAGGGTCTGCCACCGGTGACGCGCGCCGGGGCACCTGCTGGGGTGTAGCTGTGAGAAATCGAGCTGTCTGTGGCCGCTCAGCGGGGCGGTGGGGCTGCGCAGCGACGTGCACAAGCCTGCGTGGCAGCAACCGAGCAGCGCCATCGGTGTTTTGCAATGACGTCAAGCGCATCCAAATGCGGGTTGCAGCAGTTGAGCTAAGCGACTCAAAGCTTCATTTGCACTCAAGACCGAAACAAGACTCAGAGAGAAAACGTGCTCTGCAGCGACATGCATGTGGAGCGCGCAAAGTGCCAGCGAGCTTCAGGGTTTGCCAGGAACTTTGTTGTGCAGCTTGCGAGCTCGAGGCAACACACTTGCACCATCCTATCCCGTTTCCTGATAGAGCATTGTGTTTCTCGACCTGCAGCACCCCCTGCGGCCAAATCACCAGGGACTTGCATCTGCATTTGCCTGCGCAGCCTGCAAACCCGGTCGTGAAGCCGCACCCATGGCTGCAACGAGCCCCATGGAGAAGCTGGCAACTCTGGGCATCAGCTCAGGCCCGGTACGCGGCCTGAAATGCCCGCGGCATGCCGAGTTGGGCGCAGGCTGCATGACACGAAATGCGCCTGACGGCTGGATGCTGAATGCAGGCTAGCACAACGGATGGCGTCTCCGTGGTGGAGACACACCTGCTGAAGGTATGTAGGAGAGGGTCTGATGTCCATAGGTGCATAACGTGCAGATCACCTAATGAATTTGCAGATCAATTTTCCTAGCTGGCGGCACGCTGAGACTTTCCAGGTTGCCACAGGACAAGCATGGCCATGTGTATGCGATCGTGGCCCTCAGTGATACCGACGTCAGCCTGAAGGGTGAGACACGCACACGGCATCATCCAGTCAAGCTGCAAACCTTGATGCTGCGTGGCTGAAACTGCCACGCTGGTCATGACAGTAGCTGAAAACTGACATGCGATTCGCATGCACTGGGACGCAGTGCTGTCGACGCGGCTGGGCCTGGGCAAGGCGCCGCTGGCGGCGGTACCGCTCGGAACGCTGCCGTCGCTGCTGCAGTCCCCATCGCACTGCACCTTCCTGGGCCTGGCAAAGCCGGTGAGACCCGCACATTCTTCAGCTTTACAACAATATTGAAGGCTTTGAAGAGAATCCGGTTTTTTAAGCTCATTACGAGCAGTGATGCCGAGGGTGGCTGGCTGGCTCATGCAAGGACCTCAGTCCACGTGCATTGTGATTGGCCTTGGAAGATTGGTTCACCTGATCTTCGCGGGACAGGCGGCGCGGGAGATCGTTTCGCTGCTCGATGCACGGCTGGCGGAGCGGGACCAGCTGCGCGTGCCAGCAGCCGATGGCTCCGGCGAGATCACGATGTCCGGCGCCGACGTCGAGAAGTTCCTCAGGTGCGCTGACTTGCATCATGACAACCCCTCGAATGAAGCACTACGGCCACAATGTCGAACTCTGAGGTTGCGAGCGACATGGACTGGATGTCGTGATGCTCACAAGCCACATTTTGATACACCAGTGCTGCATGTGATTCGTGCATGCACGCACCGCAGGTCGCTCGGCGGCACAGTCAGCGCAGTGGACCTGCTGGCGGCGCCAAAGATCGACAGGGAGCACCCCCCAGACCTGAAGCAGCTGGCGGACGGCGCGACAGTCGTGGCGGCAGTCAAGAATGCCGCCGCCGCGGCGCCGGCGGCCGCGGCCGCATTGGCCGCGAAGCCGGCGGCGAAGGTGGGCGGGGGCGGCAAAGCACAGCCGGCGGCCGGCGCGAAGCCGGCGGGGCAGCCGGCGGCACTTGACGTGGACCAGGTGGTCAACAGCATCGTTTCCAGGGTGCGCATGATGCATTCTATATACAGCAAGCTCAAAGATTGGAGGCCGATGCAGATGTGAAGTGTAGCTCTGTGAAGCTTCATTTTGTCATGTCCACCTTGATTGCGTACTATTATAGCGTCCTATATGTATTTCCGCAGCAGAATCGCTCACTCTGTCGAAGGTACGAAGCTTCTGACTAGGAAAATCTTTTCTGCGCAGTGTCTGTCGTTTGGCGGCGGCCAGCAGTCGGCCACCGAGGACAGCGAGGCCATGCGCGTGCTGCTGGCTGATGTGCGGATGGAGATCAATTCGCTGAAGAACGCGGCTTATGCCAGCGGATTCACGGCGGCGCGGGGAGCGTTGCGAGCCCAGCTCGAAGCGTCATTTCCATGAGTCATCTGGCGCTGCATCTGACTTAATTCTGGTGTCGTAACTTGCTGCTGCAGCTGCTTGGCTCCTCAGTACTCGTTGAAGAATCGCACAATGTGCGAGGCCCTGTGAGCAAACAACGTGAATTGCCACAGCTGAGTCTGGACACGAAGAGTGCTCCATTGCAAGGAGACGACAGACAGCACAGGCGACAGACCACACTCGCACCTGTCAGCGCTGATGTGCGTGTGCTGCACAATGTCGCGCACGCTGCTGCTCGCTATGTGCGCCAGCGAGCCAAGCTGCAGCAGTGCTTTCGCCTCAGTGTCCTCCAACTCCAGGCCTGCAGAGCAGAAAATGCAGACAGAATGCAGACAGCTGCAGACAGGTATCGGTCGCTAACAGGTGCCGGTGAGTCGCCATCGGGAAGCAACACAGGGTGGTCAGCTCAGACGACACCTGGGATGTTCAGAAGCGCCGCGGCATGCGCCTCAACGCTGCGGAGGCTGTCACATTTCTGCAGTGTACGGTGGCACATCGAACAAAGCCCTGTCGAGGAACAGTGCAGTTCATAAATTGTGCATACTGAATTTTGCAGTCCATGATTGAAATGTTCAGTCAGACTGCCAGAAGCCGTATTACGGCTTGCCTGCTCGAAGAGGGAGTCGAACTTCTCGTTGTACAGCGCGATTGAAACAGCCAATGCCACCTGTGTAAAGCTGCTGCCTGGCGGCGCATGCACAAATGCCGGCTTCCCTTGGTACCTGCAGTGTGAGTAGAAGAGGTCAAGAATCCTTGGGATGATGACAGCGAGGCACCCTGTTGACAACCCTTCGCCATGTTGTAGAATACTTGCACGGTGTCTGCAGAATGGCCAGCATCCATGGCAGGCGTCGGCGCCCCTTACCTGCATATGGCCTGCAAGAGCTTGCGTGACAGTTCGCCGGGCTGAGAGTTCAGCAGCACCACGTAGCTGTTGGGAAAGCCCTTGCTGTGAACCCTGTCGATCCTGGCGCATGACAAGACCATTGCTAGTGAAAGCCTCCCGACTCTTCGCAGCAGTCACGCCACATGCATCAACCATGCAGCGGCAATGCAACAGGCACACATGATGCACAGACCTGTCCCAGATGGCATCTCCTCCCGTCTGTTCTGAGGACTGGCTGCCGTCCAGGAGCATGAACGCGATGGTGCACCCCCTGCCCGTCACCAGCATGGCCGGCAGGCAGGAAGGCGAGACGCGGAGCTTGTACCCCAGCTGGGCGACCTCTGCAGCATCCACAGAGCATTCCGAGTCGCTGTTGACGATGCAAACGCCCCTGTGTTCTGCTGGTGCTGACGAGGATGCGGCTGGTGATGCTGCACCATGCTGTACGTGCTGCATGCTCCAGCAGCCGCGGACGCAGCTAATCTGCACGCCAGCCCGCTGAATAACCCGCCAGCTGCTGAAGAAGCTCTCAACGGGAGGGCAGTGTGCAGTGTCTGCAATAGCGAGTTGCTTGAAAATGAGACTGGTTTCGAAATCAACTTCCGGAACGAAGGCTCGATCACAGCACGCGCTTCAGGGTTTCCAGCTTCGCAGTAAGGCTCGCATTCTGCACTGCTCGCTGTAAATCTGAGGCTGTGAAACGGCGGAGACAAGCAAGCGTCGACAGCAGACCTGCTGCCAGTGAGCCCATCAGTGCAGTACAAAAGCTATGGACTGACATCGAACTGAGGTGCAGCGACTGCAAACGGTCACAGACAGCGCCAGGCTGCTAGCATCCGTCAGCAGGGTGGAATCTACGGGCCACAGCAAGTGGCAGAGGTGTCGGAGCAGGGTCCGTCCCAGGACAACAGCCATCATGCAGACGTGCAGCAGCTGAATCCGGCACGACCTCACATGGCTGAGATGAAGTGCAATGGGTGCTGGAAGGAGCAGTCCTCTGGGACGCAGTGTGTAGCTACGGCCTGCGGCCACCTGTACTGTGCGTTTTTGCCGCCGTTCCCCTCTGTTCCTGTCGTCGACGATCATGAGAGGACAGAACACGGACGTGCAGCCTTACTTACGGTGAAGAGTGGATACCGAACTGGAGGCAGGGCTTGAGCAGTTTTTGCACCTTGTGTGCCGCAGGCATCACCTGCGCTCAGGCGGTTCTCGAGTCTGCGGACGCCTCGTGCCGCATCTGTGAGAATGTCATCACGAAGGGGTGAGGCTCCCTCGCTACTGTGACATCTTGTGAGACCCGTAAGTTGCCCTGAGTCCGTTTTATGTCCACAAACCCAACCTGTACGCCCGTGTGCTTTCAGGAACATCAAGGTCGTCAAAGTGCTTCATGACAAAGGCGCATACACGGTGAGATGCACCGGCGTGCGCCACTGTCTGCGACCGGAACCTCTGGGACCAGCATGTTTGTGACCGCCATTTTGGCGCTGCGGTGGCTGTGTGTTTTATCATAGTGCAGGTGGTCAGTAGTGAGCCGCGTGCCGCCCGGCAAAACCCGTTCCTGCAAAACCGTTTGAACCCCCGCCTGCAGCTGGCGTTGTACGGCCAGACGCCAGAGACTGCGCTGCACACCGCCCTCATGGCCGTCAACTTTTACAACCACCAGCAGCAGGTGAGCTGTAGCCAGGCCGAGCTGCATGCTGGATCCTGTACGTGTCTGCGAGACACACATCTCGAAGAGCGGCACAGGCAGAAGGCCAGCTCCGAAAGCTGCGGGCGACTGAGGCGCTGAGCAGCTGCTGCAGTGTTCATACATTGTTTTCCTGCTTGTGCGCCGCACAGCTGCAGCAGCGAGAGAGCAAATGGGGCCAGGGTCAGGCGGTACCAGGTGATACCAACAGGAGCTCTGACGGAAGGTCGATGCATCTGCCACATTTGGACAAGGATCATGCTGACATTACCTGCTCAGCCGCGCAGCTGCAGGTGCGGGTCACTGCCGCTGCTATGCGAGAACTTCCTGCAGGAAGCCATTCCTATCTGACCGCACTCTCATGTATGTGCTTGCCACAGCTGATGTTGGACCAGCGGGAGGAGCAGCTGCAGGCGCGGGACCGCAGCCGCTGCCCTGTGAGGGAAATGGCGGGAAGCGGAGTCACAACAATTAACCGCAATGTGTCGTTCCCGCAGCTGATGTCGGACCAGCGGGAGGAGCAGCTGCAGGCGCGCATCAAGCGCGTGCAGGAGCAGTGCCGGCAGAAGCTCAAGGAGGTGCACAACGGCTACCTGCAGGGTGCGCTGCTAGACCTTAAAAACCCTGTGTATTCTCTGCGGTTGTGCTGTGCACAAGGTTTGATGCTTCTGGTGGCGGTGCGGCATGTGTATCATGCATGGGCAGCACAGTGATGTCCACAGCGTATCCATCGCAATTGCTCCCGGAGATGTTATCATCGAAATCATTCACAGATCAGGTGTCAGTGACTGGAGCCAAAGCGATGTACAGGGAGCTGCCGCAAATCACACGCCCTCATTGTGGCTTTCGTTCCATATTCATCGACAACTTTATTATTCGTGTGCCGGTGTCCGCAGCCAAGGCAAAGTACAAGGAGCTGCTCCAGATCAAGGCCAACCTGGAGGCGGACAATCAGGAGCTGCAGCAGAAGTACGGGCTCAAGGCGCAGTGAGTCATTCACTCTTTAAATGAAGGGTTTACACATTGTCAGCTTGTTTTATGCTAATCTCTGGGTGGCAGAGCTAGACACTCCAGCCAAATCAAGGCATTGACGGCCTCACCAGCCTCGTCGGCGTGTTCTCCACTTACCGTTCTCAAATGGATCGCTCTGGGGACGCTTGAGAATTTCCTTACGACCCATGCTTTCCCATTGCGATGGCGCTGATTCGCGCCCGCAGGCAGGCGTGCAAGCTGCAGGACATGCTGATGCGGCGGCAAGGCGTGGCGACAGACAGCAGCGGTGGTGCTGAGCACACATAAAGATCGTGCACATACCTTGATACGCCTTTGATGTGCCATCGCAGGCAGGCGCGCAAGCTGCAGGACATGCTGACGCAGCAGCAGGGCGGCGGCTGCGGCGGCGGGCAGCGCGGCTCCCCTGCCTCGAGCTTGCACGGCCGTGGCGGCAGCGGCGGCGGCGCCGGCGCGCCCTTCCAAAACATCAAGGGCCCGTGCAACCACGCCAACTACGCCGATGCCGGCGCCCGCGTGGTGCGTGTCCTTAGCTTTCCCATGTGCTAAGGATGCGCGATTGAAGTACAGCACGGCACTCAGTGGTCGCCAATGCACATGTACACGATCAGCCAGCATGGATTGCATCTGCGCCCAAACCCAGGGTGAAAAGAAAGAGTTGGGACAGCTCCAGACGCATCGACGCCGCTGTGCTGCAGACGACAACGGTGCACCACAAGCAGGCCTTCTTCGCCGGCAGCCCCACCGCCGTGCTGGACGGCGGCGGCGGGTTCGGCACCCAGCGCAGAGGCGTGTTCAAGCTCTGTTGCCTGACCACTTCTCGAGATGTGCAGCCGCTATCTTCAGCCGCTGTCTGATGTTACTGTGCCCCGCTGCCATTCCATCCCGACACAACAGCGAAGCAATGCAAGAGACATCTGTCTCTGGAGTGGGTGGTGAACAGATAGAGCCTTTACATTTGCATTGCAGGTGGCGCATTTGACGGCACGGGCGGCTCGGACAGGTGAGCTTGAAGCTCCCATGTGCACCTGCTTCTTGTACCTTCGCAGTCAAAAAACGAAGGGTCATTACATTAGCTTGCGACACATTGGCAAATCGTGATTCCTCTCCCCCCTCTACTCAAGCGGCGCGGCGGCGGGCGCCAAACACGTCGCCGCTGGCGTCGCAGCAGCTGGACGGGGCGCTTGGTGCTGCGACGTCCCGATTATGAATCCAATCAGGATATGACCAGTCAAGGATTTGCTGCTTTTTCAGGCACGCGCCGGCCTCGCGGCGGCGGGCGCCAAGCATGTCCCCGCTGGCAACGCTGCAGCTGGACGGGGCGCCGCGCGCCGCCACGCCCGAGGCCGACGGCCGCCGCATGCGCGAGCTGCTCGGCGGCGGCGGCGGCGGCGGCGGCGGCGGCGGCGGCCTGAACTTTGCGTCCGGGCGCGGCGGCCGCCAGCAGCGCCAGTTCCCTGGTGCAGCCTCCATGGATAGGCTCCAGTTCATAAACGACTACATCTGAATCCGGCAAATCGTGTGGCGCAGCAGGTTTCAGACCACTTCGTTCCAGCGCACTGCCAAAAAGATCATTTTGTCAAGATCGATGTGCTTCAGCGCTGACTATTCGAAATGCTGACCTGCAGGTGGCATGAGCGAGCTGGCCAGCCTCTAGGATATGGATAGCCGTCCAGCCGGATGTACCTGCGCCTGACTGCTGGTCAACGTGATGGTGCGCAATCTGGGGCAACCAGTGGGGTGCGGCAGCAGTGTGGGCGGGGTCCCGCATGACGGTACTGGAGTGACAGGTTACTGCTTTCTGACATGACGGGGCAGCTGCTGAGACATGCAGCTGTGTTGTACGCCGATATAAAGAAACGGACGCAACTGCGCTTAGCGCTCCAACTTCAATCAACTTGCGTTCGCCACAAACATCGCCAACACTGCAAATCACAAGGTGGTCGTGGGTCATCAGCTGGAACGATGGTCTCCTGTCGTAGGTCTGCATGTGTGCTAGAGTCTTCAGTCTGTCTTTGGAAGGAGCTCCTGTAATCGCCTGCTCACCGCCTGAATGTGCAATGGACTGACACTTTGTTGCATGCGTGCACCCAACGCCACTCGTACAACATGTAATTCGACAGATGTGCTAGGTGCGTTGGACACAATTGCCTCTTTGCACTGCCATCATGGCCGACCCTGGTCTCACCTCCGCATCGGCAGGCTGTCCGCCGCTCGTCCCACCATTCCTGGCTTCCTCCCGAGCTCTCAGCGGTGCATCGAGCCTGCTGCATGCACATCGACTGCTCTTGGGACTGGCGTTTCGTCAGGTGCCACATCGACAAATGCCTCGACAAAAGCCCAGCATAATGCAACCGCACAGGTGGCTGTTACAGCCGCCCTTGACGAATCAAGCCCACCTCTCTCGCTCCGAGTACGGCACGAAGTCCTTCCGGGTGAAGGTGACGTTCTCCGTGAAAAATTGCTGGAACAGAGTTCCTAGACAGAAACCCGAAGTTCATACGCAGATCTGAAATTCTGCTTGCTCGCAGACGGACCTCTTGGCGGGCAGTAAATCACACAATACCTATATTATGCTGCCTTGTCCGTTGCACTGCACACACAGACTCACCGCCAAGCTGCGCGGCGGCCAGAAAGGCGCAGATGACCAGGAAGAGGGTTACCGTGAGGCCCGCATTCTGCAAAAGACCTGCGCCGCCGCTGCCCTGCACACAGCATGCACGAGGTTGCACAGGTTGCAGGGTTTCAGACAGGACAGGAACTTGCAGCCTGCAATGCATCGCGCTTGCAACAGCAATCCTTTTCTGCAGAGCATGCGCCCACCCCTGCAGTGCTGTCATCGGGCGCGCCAGGTTCGTCGCCGCCGCTGCTGTGCACCGCGTGCGGACATCTTCGCCGCCGCTGCCTGCAGGGAACGAGGGTATCCGACTGATAAGATCAGCTGCTCTTGCACAATCGCATGCACCCTCATCGATCTGCTCGGTGTCTTTCGCAGAGCTAGCGAACCTGTGTGCCCGCGCTGGTGCAGGTAGTGCAGACGCTCTCAAATGTCTCCGATGGGACTGTGCTGGTGGCGGCATCACACATGAGAAAGGGTCTTGCAAGCACGTCGAAAGCATCAGCTGGGCTCGTGACAACTTCGCAATGCCTATCACATGCTTTTGCCGCAAGCGCCACCATTCAAAAAAGCGTGTGGGGGCACAGTCGATGTAAGCACCTGTGGAACTGGCGAGCGAGATGCTAGACATGCTCTATGGCATACGCACAACGACCGAATGTGCAAGTTGGAAGGTGAGGCGTGCATGCCTCCTGTTCCTGGGATGCCGATCCCAGGTCGATCCCAGGTCGAAACGACTTCAGGTGCAGGTTTGAAATGAATTGACTCCGTTTACACAGCAGTTTTGTGCGATCGATGCTTGAGACGGAAGCTGGTCGTTAAAAATGGAGCAGATGGCAAAACTCCGACACCGAGTGTGGCTTCTGTCTACTCTTCCGGTGCCTTCCGCACGTCGAGAGATGCAAGTTTGCTGTGATTGTGTGATCAGTGGCTTTCACTTGAGCCTGAGTGTATCTCAATCTCTGAATCTCTGCACAAAAAGTTCGCGGCCAGATGAAGGAGCCATCTCCCGCGGTAATTTCCAGATTCTTGTCTATCCAAACACTCCTCCCGTCGCTGCGCTGGATCGCAGGACCAGTGCATCCCGTTCCACGCAGAAAACCCTCTGAAAGCATACAAGGAGCTCAACAAGATGCAGACCTCCATGCTGCGCAAGTCCTTCGCCGGCCAGCAGGTCGCTGCTGCGCCCGTGCAGGTGGGGATCCTACTAGTCCGCTCCTGCCGATGCGTCCTTGCCTCCATCCCCCACTGCCGCCCGTGGGCCAGTCTGGGCCAGTTATTCACCTGCCCAGTCATGCATCCAAGTTTCGGTTCGGACGGGGGCCACAATGGCGAGGGGGCTCTTGCCGATATTTTACGTACTGCTGCACGTTTCCGCTTGGACGACGATCTTTTGCGGGCTGTGCGCCCGTCAGCAGTGACGATTGTGGCCCTGATACAGTCTGAAGGCTGCTGCGGCGCTCATGCAGTTGCAGTGGACAGTTCTCAGGCTTGATGTGCTCCGTCGAGCTGCTTGCCTTGATCTCGATCCAATGGCTCCATTGGCTCCTGCTATGGTGGTTCACCACTTGCAACTCACAATGATTTGCCTCTATGCCCAGCTGACTAATGCAGGTAGCACTTCCCATCGCAGAACGCCCAGCCGCATGGCGGCGCTTTTCAGGCTTGATGCTCAGGAGCTATTCAAGCTCGCTGCCAGGGATGAAGCACACTACGTCTAACTTGTCTAAATGCAGTCACCTCCGTTGACGCAGAACGGCAGCCGCACGGTGGCGCTCTTCAAGCGCGCCGCCAAGGACGCCAAGGCCGGCGCCAAGAAGGTGAGAAGAGCATGTATCGCATTTGAAGCATCGATAAGTCGGAGTGAGGAACTGTGGACAGGAGAACGGGAACGGTGACGTGAGTCCATTGTCTTGCAACGAGCAGGTCGGCAAGGATGCGCAGCGCGCGTCAAAGTTCGCCCAGCAGACGGTGCGTCGCGTCTCAATCAACTGTCCGCGCTGACTGCTTGACCATGTGACCGTCGCCTGACCTTAGTTCCAACGTTCGCTAGGTGAAGAAGCAGGCGCCAAAGCCGAAGGCTGCTCCCATCAAGAAGGCTGCCAGCAAGGTCGCCTCCACCGTGAAAAAGTTGAGTTCTCCCATCCTGCTTACCTTCCTCCTCACCCTTTGCAGTACACGTGAAAAGTGGTCAACATGTGGGTCTGGGCATTACTTGTTTAAAGTTTCGTTGTACATGGTACCGTAGGCGGCCCGCCAGGTGCCCTCCGGCGCGCGCCAGACCGTGCGCGAGCGCGCCGGCTGGTGGGGCAAGCCCGACAAGCTGAACGCATGGTACGGCCCCGACCGCAAGAAGGTCTTCGGTGAGTCTGACACGCTCACACGCTGATCTGTTGCTTGTGTCTGTCGGGTCCTAGGGCATGTGTGTCATGCAAGTTGTTGCTGATCATGAGGAGGGCGAGTCATGAGTTGCGCTGATCACCTCCTACGTTGAATGCAGGCCCGCTGTCTGAGAATGCCACGCCCGCCTGGCTGTCTGGCGAGTTCCCGGGCGACTACGGCTGGGTGCGGTCTTTGTCAAGTCCTTGCATGGACAAGTGCTGCGATCGTTGCTGCTGTCGCTCGCTGCTGGTGTCTTGCGACACACCACACTGGTCTTTCTAGCCTGCTGCATGGCCCAGGGTCATTTGGTGCGTCAATCAGGGCGTATCATCCTTTCACATTGTACGAATCGCAAAAGGCATGGCCTGCAGGATGTCAATAAGGGCTCTTTGTGCTGACATGTTTTACCTGGCCCTCGCAGGACACGGCGGGCCTGTCCGCCGACCCCAAGCGCTTCGAGGAGAACCGGGCGCTGGAGGTGCTGCACGCGCGGTGGGCCATGCTCGGCGCTCTGGGCATCCTCACGCCCGAGGTGCGTTGCACCTTCGGGTTGCATGCATGCGGCTGAACAGAAGTCAGCTGACACATCAAGCCTTTACAGCTGTAGTGAGGGTTTGTCTGTCTGCATCCGCATGGAGTAAGGCACTACCCCCTTTGTTCCTGAATCGGCTGGCTGAAGTGCCTCATCCTCTCAATGCGCAGCTGCTGGAGAAGTCGGGCCAGGCGACCTTCCAGGAGAGCAACTGGTTCAAGGCGGGCGCGCAGGTGAGCGACCATTGCATGATGCTTGGAGTTTGCGCTGTGCTGCACGCTGGCCAACTTGCACGCGGCGCTCTTTTCAATGAACAAGTACCAGCATCAGATCATCCTGATCCAAATCTTGATCAGCCCCACACAGCTGGGTGTCTCGGCGTGCAGATCTTCAATCCCGACGGCCTGAACTACCTGGGCAAGCCGGGCCTGGTGCACGCGCAGTCCATCCTCGCCACCCTCGGCGTCCAGGTAGGGTTGTAGTGTCCTGGACAGGCAGCAGATCTGAATGACGCACCAAATTCATGCGCAATAGCACCATCACAGTCGCAGCTGCTAGCTCATGCTGTGCCTGGTCTCGTGTAAACCCGCCAAATAACACCTGCCTCTGCACCACCCCCTGGCGGCCAGGCAGGGCATTGGCAGCTTGTCTCATGTATGTTGTTGCTGAGCGGAGCACGCTAGTTTCGACACCTCTCTGACGCTTTGCATGTCTGCAAAAGGTCATCCTGATGGGCCTGGTGGAGGCGTACCGCGTGAATGGCGGCCCCCTGGGCGAGGGCCTGGACCCGCTGTACCCGGGCGGCGCCTTCGACCCCCTGGGCCTCGCCGAGGACCCCGAGACCCTCGCCGAGCTCAAGGTGCGTTGGCTTTGAGGTTGTGTACTTTTCGTTCTAAAATTGCACTTCTCGCATGTTGCTGTGTAAACCGAAACCAGCACCGGAATGGGAGGAACCTAAATGACGCACTGACGCCTGTGCCGGCTGCCCTACAGGTGAAGGAGCTCAAGAACGGCCGCCTTGCCATGGTTTCGGTCTTCGGCTTCTTCGTGCAGGCCATCGTCACTGGCAAGGGCCCGCTGGAGAACCTCAACGACCACCTGGCCGACCCCGCGTACGCATTCCACCACTGATCGCAAACTCGGCACAATCTGCATGCATGTTTTGCTGAAACGCGAAGGTCAGTGCATGCCTGGCTCGCTTCGTGGTAGCAACATGTACGGTGTGCACTGTTGACATGCGCGTGTGGTGCGCTGCAGCGGCGTGAACGCCTTCAACTACGCCACCAAGTTCACCCCGGGCAACTGAGCGTTGTCGCCACTGCTTTTGGGGTTTGAGGACGCGCTCGAACCAGACACATCCTGAATCTCTGCTTACGGCGGACACGCAACCAATTTTTCGGGGCGTTTGATGATTGACATCTCCCGCAACACGCCTGCCATTTTTGTAGTTCGTTTCTGACAGCCCGTTTAGCAGAATTAGATTGCAAAATTGCTGAAATGCGCGGATGGCTTCTGTCCCGATTCCCATGCGCCAGTTTCATTTCTTCTTGTCTTATCACTGCTGCTGGCTGAATCCACCAGTTGGGAGTGTGAGGGGAGTCCCATGCTCCTGAATGATGTGCTAGACGCTGTCGGGCGCACCTTCCTTCAGAGCAACGTCAACGCGGCGCATGGCGGCAGCTGCGGCGGCGGCAGTGGAATGCAGCGGCAGGGTGCACTTTGACACTTGCTCATCCCGATCGTGAGTGCACTTGTTACTCGCACCCGATCGCTCAGTATTCAATACAGTCTCAGAGGAAAGCTTTCCGGACGTCCCTTTCATTGCCAGCTGTTCGATCGGCAGGAAGCCAGACGGAAGGTCCAAGCGGTCCCCTATTCAACGATTGCTAATGGCAAAAGTGTCATCTTCTGAGGCTCGTCTTCATTGGCTCCGAAGCACTCATGCGATTGCTCGTTAGTCTATCAGTTTGACACGGACCATTCTTTCGCGCCAGTCGTGATCGCGCCTGCCGCCAGCGGGCAAAGATCTGGATCCTCTCCAGACACAAAATTGCCTCCGCAGCTAGCAGATCGCAAGCGTGGCGACTCGAGGCAGTCGCAAACCCAACATCAGGCAGCTGGGAACGGCTGCCAGCCTCTGATGCCGCCACCGCCGGGCTCGCTGGCCGCTGCACTGGCTGCAGACGAGGAACTCGAGCCAACCCGGCGCAGGGTCTCCTTCACCTCGGAGTTGGACGTCAACAGAGAGAACAGAGGTATAATATGCTTACACGTTTTATGCCAGCCTACTTCACGTCAGCCGCCACAGGCCACACCCAATCATTCAGCCTGTGCGCGCACGCGTCGCACCGCTGAGTTGTACTGCAGTTTCAAAACCATGTCACCTGCTGCCACAGGATCAGACGACCTCGAGCGGCGGCCTCGCCGGCGGTCCGAGGAGGACGAGCCGGACAGAATAGCGGGCGGTGTGCGCGCACACCCGCGTCGCAGCACGCCGTTCCCGCCAACGGGCGGCAGCCCCGGCGCCAGCGAGTCCGCGCTCGTAGGATCCACGCCGCCGATCCCGCTGCCGTCGCGGGTGCGCGCCGCCGGCGTCGGCGGCGCGCGCCCGCCCTCCGCCGGGGAGTCGCCCCCGCGGTCGTCGCAGCAGTCAAATGCTGCGCTACAGGGCAGTCTGGCGGGCGCATCGGCCGCCGGCTCCGCCGCGGACACCCTGACACCGATTTCGTCGCCGGCGGACTCGGAGGGGCCGGGCCTCTCGTGGCTGCGGCCGGCAGCCGCCGGCCGCGGCGACGCAGGCAGCGCGGCTGCCGCCTCGGAGGCCGCGCCCTCGGATGCTGAGCACCCCTTCAGCGAGCGCACCGGCATGCTGCGCCCTCAGTACGGCCAGGTGGGACCACAGACGAGCAGGCACACACCGTTTCTGCAGATACGTTTATCAGATAACGCTTGTCTCGCATTCGTCATGGCAATCCGTCGAAGTTACTTGGTCTTTTGTGTGTCGGCATTGGGATGGGTGCACAGGGGCGAGCCTTTGGCTTATGAGTCAATTGACACACTGACCTTGTGCCCATCTTGCAGGTGCCGGCGCACTTCAAGCACCAGAGCAGCCCGCTGCGCACGACCAGCGTGCCGTCGGCGGCGATCCGCGCGGCGGCGGTCGAAGCGGAGGCGGCCAACCGGGAGGCAGAGGGTCTGGCGGCGGCCCACAGCGCGCAGGTGCTCCGTGCATGATATGAGATTGCTGGCCTGCCGAGACCATTATGCCTCAGCTACGTTCTGACTTTCTGGTCATCGAGGTGTGACCCTCAAGGGGCACATGCTTGAGCAGTTGGACGCTTGCGCAGCTGAATAACAGAGCAGGAACTCTCAGGTTTCGAGGCCGCACCCCACGAATCCTCAGATCGTCACGCCTGGGAGCATTTGCATGCGCAGGCGCACGCCAGCAAGCTGCCGCCGCGGTGGCACCGCCGCACAAAGTCCATTGGCGCCGGCGCCGGCTCCCGGCAGCCGTCCGCCAGCTCGACGCCCTTCACCTCGGCGGGCGGCCAGTACGCGGCGCACGCCTCCAACGCCTCCAGCCCCGTGCAGTCATCCGCGGGCGCCGCCCCACCCAGGTAGCAACTCGCATCGCCGCACATGCTCAACGTCGAACTGTCAATCTGAAGAGCTCTCGATAAGTATCGAATGCAACCTGATCCAAGCAACATGCCAGTTTGAGTCATATACCAAGGAAACTGCTTCTGAAGAAAGGTCCGTCTGACTGTGACGATAAGATTGCAACGCAATCACACGTCGCTAGGATCTATCGCTGAGATAACATCTCGCCTACTGTGCACTGTCTTCATTGCTGCACAGCTCCCGCCGGCCGTCCTCGCACCTGGCGCCGCCGCCGACGGCCATCCAGGCAGCGCAGGCAGACGAGGCGCAGGGCCGGGTGCTGCGCGGCCAGTCGCTCATGAGCTCCGATGCGTATGCCCCCCAGGTGCAGCACAGTATCCGAGGGAGCTCCACATGCATTTTGTGTGCAGCAAAACAACCCTTCCATTAGCAGTCAAGCACAGCAAGCCTATGCTGTGCTGCGCGGCCAGTCGCCGCCGCGTTGACGTCTTCAAGGCGAGGACACCATTGCGTCTGCATACGAGGATGGTGGCATATATGCGCGTCGTCATTGCATTGCGTCAAATAGTCGTAGCGACATGATGGCCCGATGCGTCTGATCTGTTCGACTGCCACATCGAGGTGCTGCCGCGGCAGGCTGCTGGCCATGATAGCTGATACATCAGGTGTCAACAGCGTGCCTGCTTTGACGCAGGCAGCAGACGTCACGGTGGGCAAGGTGGGGGTGCTGCCGCGGCAGGCCACGCTGCGGACGGCTGACGCCGCCACCGCAGCACAGATGGTGGGGCTCTGTCACCTGTGACTCATGATCCGCGCACCGAGGATCCCTCAAACCTCATCCTAATCCCCCTGCAACATGACAAACTCTGCGCCAGCGAGCATTGCAAGGCGTTTCCAACGCGCTGAGGCCCAAACAGCAGCCAGAACACCTGGCACTGGAAACTCGCCATCGCAGGCCCACAGTGATCGTGGTTGCACCAATCTACCATGGTGCGATGGTGTGTATAAGTGGGCGATCTTGCAGGCGCGGGGCGGATCTGCCATGGGCACCATACCTCGATTCCTCGGTCATGGGGTTTATCATGCTCATCAGCCTCCAGCTTCCCCGCAGGCGCAGGGCATGGCGGGTACGCCGTCGGGGCTGCCGCGTGTGGCGCTGCACGCCGCGGTGCGCTCAATCGGCGGCGCGCCCTCCGACGACGCCGCCAGCCACCCGCACACGCCGCAGGTGGTGGAGAATTACCTCGCCGGCGACCTCATCGTGGCACAGGTGTGCATGTGTTGAGTCGTCATTGTCGTTTGATTAGTGGTTCATCGTTCATTCTGTAAATGACCGGGGTCACATGTGGCAACCGTGTGGCCAAACAGCCGCCGTGTGGTCATCTCGCTGCAGTGGGTCTGACGACGCGCACAGCATTGACAGAGGCTCGCAGATTGAATAGGGCTTGCCAGATGAAAAAGAAAAGCTGAGATGCCGTGTGCAGGCGGACCAGCGGCAGCGGCGGCCCAGCGTGAGCAGCCTGCCCGGCAGCCACGCCAGCGACCCGGTGACGAAGAAGAAGCCGCCGCTGGCGCATGTGTCCACCAAGCGGCGAGGCCGCAGACTGCGACGCCGAGTCCGACATCCTGGAGGTGCGCAGAATGGAAAGCTATGCTCCAGAGTAAGCATGTGGCCATTCTCATGATGCAGGAAAAGCTGGCGGCGCGCGAGTGATGCCGACCGGGTTTTGTTACCTTTTGTGTGGTTTCAATCTTTCTGGTGCGCATCTTCACGACTATCAAGCTTTGAGCTGGAGGATGACCTGAAGGAGGATGAGGAGAAGCCGGCGGCGCGCACATGGTATCACAACATCGAATTGTGACTCCTTTCGGCTAATTCCTCATGATCATTAACGTTGTTTGTTTGAAATTGCATAGGAGGATGACCTGAAGGAGGACGGAGGATCAGCCCGCAGCGCGCAAGTGGTACCACAACCTCGGGTTTTGTGCCTTTCGTGTAATACAATTTTTCGGCACGCATCTTCATGGCAATCAATGTTGTTGAACTCGAAATCGCGCAGGAGGATGACCTGAAAGAGGATGAGGAGAAGCCCGCAGCGCGCAAGTGGTACCACAAACCGTGGGTGAAGCACTCGCTGATCTGGATCCCCATGCTCATCAGCGCCTGCCTGCTGGTGGCCGGCATCATCCTCGTTATCTTCTTCCGCGGCCGGGTGCGCTTTTTGTAATGCCGACTTGTGTCTGATGCATCTGGAGATCAACGCCTGTGTTTCTCTCAGCGCGACACACATGCGGGCTGCACCGGAGGCGGCCCCGTGCGGTTGGCGCCGCCTTGACGGCGAGCGGCCGCCGGCCTGCCGTCAAAACCGTTGTGGTGCTGTCACCTGTAGGCCGCGTGTGCAGCTGCACCGCTGCCAGCTTTGACAACCCAGAACGGAGTGCGACTCTGTGACGGACCACGCGCTGTTTTTCGTGCAGTACGCGCTGTACTTTGACGCGTGGCGCTGGTGTTTCTTCTTCGCGCTGTTCGTGCCCATCTACTGGCTGTCGCGCCTCATCGTGCACGTGCTGGTCCTCATCGTGGAGGCCCGCCTCTTCTCCAACGCCAAGATCCTGTACTTCATGATCTCCGTGCGGGTGCGTGT
>JAABUL010001330.1_pt1 | contig 47780 bp, 40 predicted proteins | sample 5559151 | NCBI WGS metagenome assembly JAABUL01 (sample SAMN10711876, study PRJNA513368) | rock metagenome | isolation source: Antarctica rocks | place: Antarctica: Victoria Land, Pudding Butte sud
CAGCTGCTCTTCATCCTGCGGGTCAGCGTTGTGATCAAGCTCATCAACAGATAACAGAACTCCCGCTCCTTGCTCGTTCGTAGGCCACGAACAAAGATCGGCGTCCGGCATTTCAACCTCTAGTATCCCGCCATTCATTGGGGCTGGATCTTGAGTTGGATGTTGTTGAACAACGCCACTGTCGCTTGCCGGCTCATAGCCCTCTTCGTCGTCAACGAGAATCTCGGTTTGGAGGACCTCAGCGTTAGGTAGCTTTGGGCTGTATTCGGATAATTCACCTTCGTCAATTTCACTCCGAGATATATCCATGACATCTTCTTCGACTTCTCCGTCGGACAATTGCCCGTCTGCGGTAGTGGCAGCTTGTAACGGTGGCGCGGTGGCGTGAGCGCCCTCTTGCTGCAGACACGTCATGGGCTCTTGAGGTGTACCTGCTTTCTCGGAGCCCTTCGATTCTGGCGCTTCAGAGTCGTCGACAATTTCAATATGTGACGGGGATACTGTTGCAGCTAGAGAAGAGCGCGTTCAGTCAGTCGGCGCTCTATTTTGGACATCTCAAAGTCTGCTATCAAGAGAGATACTTACCTTGTGAATCCGCCTTTTCCGATTGCTGCTCTGCATGGTTCAGTATGTCCGGACGATTATGCTCGTTAACAGCTGGTGGCGCCTCTTGTGATTGCGACAGGCTTTTGAGTTCCTCGACAAGAGCTTTCCTGCCCTCGATACCTTTTTGAACCTCTATCTCAAGATCTGCAACTTCTTTCCTCATAGACTCAAGCCGCTGTCTGGTTTTCTCTACAGTCACATCGAGGACCGGCAATCCAGACTCAAGAGCGTGCCTTCGCTTTCGGCGCTGTTCCTCAAGATGCTTAAGTTGTTCCTTTGCCTCAAGGCTCGTTTGCTTCGCCTCTTGCAGCTGCATCTCTGTTTGCTCTCGAGACTGTACGCCTTCTTTCATTAGTCGGCTGATATCTTCGTCTTTGGTCCGGTCATGTCGTTCACAATCTACCTGTTGCTGTTCAACTTGCTGTTGTCGGAGATCTCCCGGTTCATGGACGCGCTGCGACTCTTTCTGAATTGTCGAGTGTGCTTGATCCTGCATATTTTGCAGTGTCTCTTCTTGCTGCATTCGCTGCTCATTTGAGGCTCGTGCAAGATCTGCAGCGAGAGAGCGCTCGACTGAAGCCTTTGCTCGCTCGACTTCATGCAGCTTTTGCTCCGCTTCCGTGGTATCAGCATTATCTGCAGTAGGAAGGGACAATTGGCGAGTACGACCACCATGGTCATAACCGACTGCTGCATTGAAAACGTCTGTAGCTTCAGACACTGCTTCAGCATCCCAAGAAGAATCCTTGGGAGCAGGTGGCGCCGTCGTGTTATCAGAGCTCCCCGGTGTGATAGCGCGGCTGGTTGTCTTCTTAGTGCTGATGCGTTGCTCAAGCTCGGCGATCTTGCGATTCATCAGCTCAATTTCCATTTCTTTGCTCTTTAGGCCTTTCGGGTCCTTGGTCTGGCTTGGTGTTGGCACAGAGGGAGGTGTCATTGGTGGAGCTTTCTTTTGTGACGGAAAATCGCTAAGGGGTGGCAAATCTCCAATGGACTTCTGCTTGTCACCTCTAATGTCATTGGCCTCAGAATTCTTTGATGCAGTCATCCGAGCATCGGAAAGATGCACGTTCGTGCTGTCGTCGTCCGAAGAGTGGGCCATGTCTTCATCGCTGATGTCGATTATGACGCTAGAGTCCTCTTGCTGCCCTAGTGGCCGTTTGACTCTCGTGGGGGGTGAATCGAGAAAGTCTACAGCTTTCTGGCGTTTCCGGTATGTCAGAGCTGGTCCAGCCGTGCCTACGGGGACAACCTCATTCATAGTATCAGCGATAGGCTGAGGAATGGGAGCTGCCTCGGTGGCTAAGGGAGCTTGACAAGGGGCTGCTGCAGGTAGACAGCGCTCCTGCTGCCGCGGAGTAGAAGCCGCAGAAGACTGACTTGGCCCACCCTCTAACGGCTTGACGCGATCTGGTTGAGCTGTCATGAACAGGCCCGGTATGCTGAAAGGCGCCTTCTGGCTTGCAGGGGAGAAGTAAGTGCCATGGCGACTTGGTGCTGGTAGTTGGGTAATCATCATTGGCGCTACCACCGGAAGTTGCGAAGCGTTGGCAGATGAGAATGCACTGATTTGGTTTGCTGGCTCACTGCTGCTGGTCGCCTTGGCGGTCTCTCGTTGAGATTTCAACGCCTCCATCTTTTGACGTGCTAAATCTGTCTGTGCTTTTCTCTTCGCATCAACATCTCGATTAGCTTTGTGTGACTGCGGCAATCCAATAGACGTGTCGTTTTGTGTAGGCTGATCGATCGCTTGAGCCACTGGTGTAGCAGCAGACAGGCTAGGAACGACAGCAGCGCTTGTAGTAGGTGTATGAACTAGCGGTTCCAAAGCTGCAATCGCGGAAGGTTTCGATGGCATAGACGAGCTGATACTGGTTACAAGCTTGCCTGCCTTGGCTGCGAGCATCCGAGCGATGTATTCCTTACGATCGAGTGGTTTGGAATCAGCAGCTTTGAATCCAGGTGTCTTCGTAGAAGGATTCTGTGTCAAGGCTTTCTTAGGTGCAGCTGTTGTGGTTAAAGAGATTGAAGAATCCTTCTTCTCTGTTGCTATGACTGGGGAAGTCTTGGTAATGTTACTAGCATCTTTATCTTCGGTCAATGCAATAAGGTCTGCTCCTTTCGGTTGAGCATTCTCTTCCGCAGTTGTTACGTCTATTGCTGATGCTCCGCGAGCATTCACTTCAAGTTCTCGCTGTAGCTGTGAGGACGGCGAAAAGTAGATGGGTATACCAACCTCTGTATAGAGCCTTCGAAGAAAGGTAGGTTCCATGCCACGTCCGACGATTTCGTTGAAGTCATGACCGTATGAATGTAGATCCAGTAATGCTTGTCGCGCATCCTCCTTGATTTGGGCCAATAATTCAGTATTCATGGAGGCATTCACCTCTGCAGCATGGGTTGGTGGTAAATTTGCGCCGAATGTGCCTCCCAATGATCGAGAGGATGTGGAGCAGGTTGAGTTATCAGCGTTTCCGGTCGGCTTTGAAGTTTGCGGATGGTGGGAGGGGGTTGGTAGTTGGTAGTCAGGCTCGGAAGGTGAATCTTATAAAATCAGCTCTAGGTTTCGAGATAAAAGGTTGGGTAGATGAGAACAAGAGTTGAAGTTTTCACCTTGTATTAAGCCTGAGGATGCTTCATGCGTAACATTGGTGTTGCCATTAAACAGATTTGCGCCAGTGAGACCACTCTCCTCACTCTGTCCTTGCGCAGGAGCTCGAGAAAATCTCACTCCCATCGCGTTCGAGTCTGAGAGGTTGGAGTGGCTATCGCTTCCTTCATCATCCACTTCTCCGTCTTCTAACTCAGATACAGCTAGGATAGAGTCTTTAGGAGCCTCGGCGAGCGCGCTTGGAGCTTTCACTAGCAATCGGGAATCTGTAGGCTCTGGTTGCCGGTACACGTGTGTTGAAGAGACCGTCGAGGTAGCGAGAGCTTGATTGGAGGATTGAGGAAACTGAGAAGACCCAAAGGAGCTCCGTACAGGTGGGAAGGGTGGTGAAGGAAGCATAGTAGGGTACGGCTGAGTACCATAGCCTGCAAAACCTTGATTCACACCATTGCTTGGTGGTGTTACACCTTGAGCATTGACATAGAAGGAGGATGCATTCGCATGCGGTGTCGGCGACACCCCGTTTGAAGGGCCTAGGCCATGCAGATACGCAGCTTGTTTCTGATTTTGATATGTGTATCTCGATGACTCCGTACTATATGTACCAGCAAGAGGAGCCATGTGACCACCAAGATTATGAGACGTTCCATACTGAGGTGAAGGGTAATTGGACATGGCGAGCGACTCGAACTTGCCGCAGGTATCAATCTATATGAGGTGAAGATAGACAGTCACTATTAGTTGGAGACGAGATGTCCCGGAAACATGTGAATAAACATAAGAAATTGCGCACAGCACATATTCTAACGGAGAGGAAGAATGGGCGCAATCTACAGCTTAAGGAAACGAGTGTCGTCTGTCAAGTAAACAGCGGTGTGTCGAGACTGACCCTATCAAGAGGGCAGTAGAGGGACAAAGACCCGGGTGTCTAATGTTATAGAAGTTGACTGATGAAGGAGAAAGTACCAACGAGTTCTGCTTCTGCAAATCGCAAAGGATTTGAAGGAGCGAATCTTGGCGGGCCGTTCAGCGCCGCTAACTCCGGATCCGGAAAGCGCGTTCTGAACCACTGGTTTGTTTACAATCAATCCCTGTTGGTTCAAAATCTACGAGAGCTGTAGGGAAAGTTTTGGTCAAGCTTCTTGCAAAATTCAGTGAACTACGTCGGCTTTCAGCCGACGGTCTGCCTCACGTTCAGACGGCGTTATGTATCCTTCAATGCCCTAACATCCACGGTCTCGCAATCGAATTCAATCCTCTCAAATCTCGATCGAAGTAGCAATCATGTCGACAACAGCTCCTGGCAGCGCTCGATGGCGCAACAACCCCTTCGATCGAGGGTCGCCTTCACCATCTCCCGGTCCCACTACTTCCCACACGAGGCCAAAGTCCTCCATACTCACATCGCCGCCGGGCACCGCCAACCACGCGGGGCATAGTCGCAATCAATCGTTCTCGCCGCTTGGCGCACCTAGTCTTGCGCCGTTGCAACCGTCGCGACAGAGATCCAACTCGAATAGAATAAATCATCAGGCCTCAAACACCTTTGCGCCAAAGTTCATCAAGTCGGAGGAGTCGCAGAGTGCAGATCTTAAGGTTGGCGGAATCGAGGGAGAAAATGATTTCTCTGGTAAGCGATATGTCTGGCTGCGGGATCCACAAGCGGCCTTCATGAAGGGTTGGATTGTTGAAGAGCTTGAAAAAGGTCAATTGCTTGTGCAATGTGACGATGGGAGTCAACGTGAGGTTGGCTCTGAAGGCGTTGACAAGGTCAATCCTGCGAAATTTGACAAAGCCAATGACATGGCAGAACTCACACATCTGAATGAAGCCTCTGTGGTACACAATTTGCATATGAGGTATCAAGCAGACTTGATCTACACATACTCGGGATTGTTCCTTGTCACTGTCAATCCATACTGTCCGTTGCCGATTTACACCAATGAGTACATGAAGATGTACAAAGGACGCAGCAGAGAAGATACGAAGCCCCATATCTATGCCATGGCCGACGAAGCGTTTCGTAATTTGGTAGACGAGGGAGAAAACCAGAGCATCCTTGTTACGTAAGTTTTTGTCAAGAGCATGATTGATTTTAGCTGACACTCCTACAGCGGTGAATCAGGGGCTGGAAAGACTGAGAATACGAAGAAAGTTATTCAGTATCTTGCTGCAGTGGCAACCTCGGATTCTCCTGAAGCAAAATCTGGTGGCCGACAATTCTCGAACCTCTCTCAACAGATCCTCAGAGCCAATCCGATTCTTGAGGCATTCGGAAACGCACAAACAGTCCGCAACAATAATTCATCGAGATTCGGCAAGTTTATTCGCATTGAATTCTTGCGCTCCGGACAGATCGCAGGTGCATTCATCGATTGGTATCTGCTCGAAAAATCGCGAGTTGTAAAATTGAACTCGAGCGAGAGGAACTACCATGTTTTCTATCAGCTGCTCAAAGGAGCGGACCGCCGAATGAAGGAGGACTTCATGATCTCTGACCTAGGCGTAGAAGACTTTGTATATACAAAAGGTGGCAACGATATGGTAGCTGGGGTGTCTGATGCTAACGAGTGGAATTCATTGCTCGAAGCATTTCATATTATGGGATTCTCGGACAAAGAACAGAACTCTGTACTTCGAACTGTCGCCGCAGTCTTGCTCCTTGGTAATGTCACGGTCATGAAGGAAAGCATGCGGGCTGACCAGGCCACTCTGACGGCGGAGGCCTACTCGCAAGCTGAGAAAGTCTGTCGATTGCTTGGAATAGCTGTTGAACCATTCGTCCAAGGTTTACTCCACCCAAAAGTCAAAGCCGGCAGAGAATGGGTCGAAAAGGTCCAAACCCCCGACCAGGTCCGGCTGTCCTTGGATGCGTTGTCCAAGGGTATCTATGAACGAGCGTTTGGCGATTTGGTGGTTCGAATCAATCGCCAGCTTGATCGGACTGGTATGGGGCTTGACGACTCCCATTTCATCGGAGTCCTCGATATTGCTGGCTTTGAAATTTTCGAAGAGAATAGCTTTGAACAATTGTGCATCAATTACACCAACGAGAAGCTCCAACAATTTTTCAATCACCACATGTTCGTCCTGGAGCAGGAAGAGTACGCTAGGGAACAGATTGAATGGAAGTTCATTGACTTCGGAAAAGACCTTCAACCCACGATCGACTTAATTGAATTACCGAACCCGATAGGCATTTTCTCTTGTCTTGATGAAGACTCTGTCATGCCCAAGGCAACAGACAAGTCTTTTACCGAGAAGATGCACTCTTTGTGGGCACGAAAAACCAACAAGTACCGGCCGTCACGCTTGTCTCAGGGCTTCATCCTGACTCATTATGCCGCTGAGGTTGAATACTCTACTTCTGGTTGGCTAGAGAAAAACAAAGATCCGCTCAACGATAATATAACTAGGCTCCTTGCAACATCTAGCGACAAGCATACTGCGTCGCTCTTTGCGGACTGCGCAGACCCCGACGAAGACGCAGGCGCAACGAGGAATCGTGTCAAAAAAGGTCTCTTCAGGACGGTGGCACAGCGACACAAGGAACAGCTCTCAAGTTTGATGAATCAACTCCACTCTACTCATCCTCACTTCGTGCGTTGTATTCTTCCCAATCACAAGAAGCGACCCAAGCAATTCAGTGCACCTCTCGTGCTCGATCAGCTGAGGTGCAATGGTGTGCTTGAGGGTATTAGGATTGCAAGGACTGGTTTCCCAAATAGACTACCCTTCACGGAATTTCGTCAGCGATACGAGGTTCTTTGCCGTAATATGCCCAAAGGCTATCTCGAAGGTCAAATGGCTGCTCATATCATGCTTGAAAAGTTTGACTTAGATAAAGCACTTTATCGAGTTGGCTTGACAAAGGTCTTCTTTAGGGCCGGTGTTTTAGCCGAGCTTGAAGAGCAGCGTGATACTCTCATCCGAGACATCATGTCGAGATTTCAATCCGTCGCGCGCGGCTTCACTCAGCGAAGAATCACACACAAGCGTTTATATCGAGCAGAAGCTACTCGGATCATCCAACATAACTTCGCAGTCTACCTTGATCTTTGCAACAATCCCTGGTGGAGACTCTTTGTTCGGATGAAGCCTTTACTCGGCGCCACAAGGACCGCTGGAGAAGTAAGAAAGCGTGACGAGATGATTCAGAAGCTTGAAGCGAAAATGCAAAAGGAAAGCAACGATCGGCTCCGAGTCGAAGAGGAGAGGCGGCGTGCAGAAACGGAGATTCAGCGTGTTCAACAAACACTAGAAAGCGAGCGCTCTCTCGCACTTGATAAAGAAGAAATATTTAAGCGATTGCAGAATCGCGAGACCGAGCTTACCGAAAAGCTTGCTGGTGCGATTGATGACCAAGAGCATCTTGAGGATCAACTGGACAACCTTGTCGACGCCAAGAAGAAGGCGGAAGACCAAGCAAACAAATGGCGAGGCCAACTAGAGCAGGCTGGCGAAATCGTTGCCAGACTAGAGACTGACAAGAATGTGCTCTTAGACCAGATTGCTAAGCTTAATGATCGACTTAACGAGAACGAGCGAGCTAGATCTGAGAAGAGTGACAGGCAAGAAGGGCTAGTTCGGGACAACAAGATGTTAGAGAGCCAATTGCATCTTCAAGAGCGCAAAGTCTCGGACTTGGAAAGCAAGCTGTTAAAGACAGATCAAGACCTAGACGTCAAGCTTGCTACTACCGCAAAAGAACTCCAATCTTCACAAAAGCAAGTAAAAGAACTTCTGGACGATAATCGCCAGATACGGCAGCAGCTCCAGGAACTCTCTTCGACTTCGACCGGCTATGAGGACATGATGAGACGCAAGGAAAGCGAGATAGCAGTGCTGAAAACGGACCAAAAGAGATATGATGCTGAGCGTAAGGCGCTGGAATCCGAGAGGAAAATGTTTGCTTCTCGGTATGATAGCATACATGCACGGCTCCGTGAGATTCAAGTGGAAGTCGATGCTACGAGAACCCAAAAAACACAGCTTGAGAGAGAAGCGGCGGATACAAAGAAACTTCTTGACGCCAAGATATCTGAAGATGCACAAGCTGGCAACAATCGGAAGATGCTGAACAGCCAGATAGAAGACCTCAAGGCCGAGCTTTTTCAAGTACAAGCAGACCTTAGTCGCGAAAGGCAGTCCAGAGAGGATGTCCAAATGCTCAAGGACCACCAGATGACGACCTTGAAGGACGAATACCAAAGTCTCAACGAGGCCAAAATTATCATCGAGAAGGAGCTCTACGTGCAGCAGGATACCCTCCGCCGTGCCGTAGAAGCACGTAACAACGCCGAGAAGAGCCGCAAGGACTTGCAGAACGAACTCAAAAGATTGCGCGAACGCTTCTTTCAGGCCGAATCATCGAGGCTGGAGGTAGAGGCGACCGTCGAGCGAAGCCTATCTCGGCAAGCGAATGAGCGACAGGCAGTCCTAAGAAAGGAGCTGGACAGCAAAACCGCCGAGTGTGATGAGATCCAGAATGAGAGCCGCCGCCTTGCAAATGAACTACAGTCCCTGACGCAACTGATTGCCAATTCTGAAAACTTCCGACTCCAGCACGACCAGCACAAAGAGCGCTTAGAAAGGGAATTGGTTACTGTCAAAGGCCGACTGGCTGCATCAGAAAATGACAATCGTGCACTTTTGAACAAAGTGCAGCAAAAGAACCTGGACATTGCAAGGTCAAACTCAAGAGCTGGCGACTCTCAGAGATCTCGGATGAGCCAAATCCAAGCCGAGAAGACAAAGCTGGAAGAGGAAAATCAGCGCTTGTCTCGCCAACAGAACGATTCCCAACTGACAATAAGATCTCTCGAGAAGCAGAAGGAGAAGCTTGCCCTGAGCCTTGAAGATCTGACTCATGAGGTTGAACGAGAGCACAAAGCTTGTCGCAATGCCGAGAAGACCGCTTCCTCAGTGAATATACAGTTAGCGGAAGGCAATCGCAGTTTGGAGTCAGAACGGCAGCTGAAGAGTCAAGCCCAAGGCAATACTAGGAAGCTTCAAGCCTTGCTTGATGGTGTTAATGGGGAATTGCAAGAGTCTCGTCAACAGCTTGCCCTCTTGCACAAGGTCTTCAACCCTGAATCAAAAGAAACATCGCCTTCTTGGGCGACTGTAGCCCCACGCCTTCCTGGCTACACCGATCTGGTAGGACAGCTAGAAGCAACCCAACAAGCATTACGAGTGACTGGAGAGAAATGGACGCGTGCCGAAAATCAACTGACCGAGCTTCGGCAGCGACATAATAATGAGGTTGCGGAGATTGATGCTTGTCATTCGTCCTCCAAACGGCAGCTTCTTGAGGAACTCGACGAAAATGCTCAGAACAGTCTTCCTGGTAGAAAATCACCAAAGCATCTCCGCAAGATCTCTGGCTTGAAGGCATACTCTAATGCCTCTACGCCTGACCGTCGTCTATATCAAAGCGACCCTACTCCTGATTCAGGGCGCTCCGACCGCACAGTTGATACAATCGCATACAACAAGCGAATGGATCTAGCCGGCGAGCTCGAAATGGTGCAAAACCAGCTCCAGATGACTGAAATGCAAAACCGCCACCTACAGAGCCAGCTCGGACGTCTGTCGCCTCAAAAAGACTCTTGGCAGGAAGAGAGTCCCTCAGTCAGGCGTGTACAGAAGCTAGAGAGAGAAAATGGCCGGCTTCACGACAAACTTGATGACTCGGCCAAGAAGGTCTCTTCCCTAGAGAGGACACTGCAAGCTGGTGAATTATCATTACGGGACGTCCAAGCCAAATCTCACGAAGAGCTTTACGATCTCATCAACTCGCAAGAAAGCTCTCGCAAATCATTGGCACAGGTCTACAATAAAACTATTGCTGATTTGGCTGAAGCTAAGTCGCATTTTGACAGCATCAAGCACGCCCGCGCCTCGATGGAAGTCGAGCTTCGAGATGCGAGATCCGAACTTCGAGAGGTCTCCGCTGCGAATGAGCACGAAGCAGCGTCCAGAAATCAACTGCTGCAGGAGTTCTCGGATCTACAAATTAGACTTGATGCGGAATCATCGAAGGCCTCGGATCTAGCATCGAGTCTAAGCCTCTACAAGCGCCGTGCTGATGAGTACTTCGGTAAGCTTGAGCAAGCTGAGATCGCTGTGCTCAAAGCATCGCGAGCGGAGCAACATGCCAAAACTCAAGCTCGAGAAAGCGAGGACACTTATGCTTCGGTCATGGCTGAAAGGCAACATGTGGATGCGCAAATCGAAGACCTGCAGCGGCACAATCAGCAATACGAAGAGAAGATTGAGGACCTCGCTACGGATCTGGAGGCGGCCGTCCAAGCGAAAAAGAGACTTCAGCACGAACTCGAAGATTACCGAAGCCAGCGGGCCATGGACGTTGAAGATAAAGAGACTTCCATGGAGCAGACGAGACGCAAGTACCAGAACGAATTCTCAACCTTAACCAACGAGCTTGAAATTGAGAGGGAGAATGTCATTCATGTGCGCTCCGAGAATACCCGCATTCGTGACGAGCTGGAAGAATTGAGATCGAAATGGGACGATGAGGTGCTGAACAGTTCTACGTGGGCAAAGGAGAAGTCAAGGCTTGAGATGACTTTGCAAGACCTATCGTCTTCCAGAGAAGAGGCTGTCGATGCTCACAACGACGCACAAGGCAAGATCGTCTCCCTTCTGTCCCAAGTCCGGAATCTCCGCACATCAATGGATGATGTCGCTGCTGAACGGGACATGCTTCTAAAGGAGAAACGTAGCCTCGAAGCTCGCCTGACAGAAGCTGGCGACCGCCTCGGAGATTTAGCTCGCGGCGAAAGCCCTTCCATGCGCAACGCTGCTGGCATGGACCGTGAGCTGCTTAATCTAAAGTCTAAGCTCGCTCAGCAAGAAGATATCGCCGCTGCAGCAGTTGGCAAGATGCGAAGAGCAGATGCCCTGACCACGGAAATGCAAAAAGACGTTGTGGCTGAACGGGAAGCCAACGTGACTTTGCACAAGGAGAAAGCGGCCCTGGAGAAAAGTGTCAAGGATCTCCAAGGCCGGGTCGTAGACCTGGAAACCAAGGGTTATTCGAGCGCCAGCCAGGACGTGCGTTTTCTGAATAGCAGAGTACAGGAGCTCGAGCACCAACTCGAAACCCAAGAAAACGCTCATGCTACCTCTGTGCGCTCCGTGCGCAATGTCGACCGCACAGTGCGCGACCTACAATCCCAACTTGCTCGCCGGGACAAGATCACCCAACAATTGAACGACGACGTAGTCAAAGGCCGTGAAAAAGTCGAACGCTTGCTACGAAGCATCGACGAATTGCAGGCCGAAGACGCCAACAACCAATTAGCTGCTAGAAGGGCCGAGCGGGACCTCAGAGAAGAGAAGGAGAAATCCCTGAAGCTTGAGAGGGAGCTAGAGGGCTGGAAGAGTCTGAGAATGGAGAGGGGGAATCGTTCTGGAATTGGAGAAGGGGAACTTGGTGGTAGTATGAGGGGCCACAGCAGGCAGCAGAGTGGGAGTGCGGAGGGGTTGCAGAGGATGTTGAGCGATAGTAAGGGGTTTCTGTGAATATGGGACATGGCGTTCTCGTCTGGAGGGGTTGCGAATCTAAGCATTCTCAGGGGCGTTACAGAAGGATGTATCTACGTTTATGAATCTTTGGCACCGTTTACGGAGATTACCCAGTAAGTGTCAACACAGCAGGCTTGCTTTCAACATATATCATTTGCATGGTCGATACGACATGTGAATATGCAATCAATTGGTACCATTTGGAGAACCTTCCCAGCGCCCTTTTGTTCGTTCCAAGACACCGATTGCCATCCTCCAGATTGTGATTACTATCGTTAGCTTGTTAGTGTTCATCTCATCCTTTGTCATTGCTCAATTACAGTCAAGCTGTCACTTGTCCCATTTTCCGTACTCCCCTTGCCATTTCAATAGCTGCCTGGTCAGCACGTCCATCATCTCCAGACTATTCAACGCCCCAAATGCCCGTTCATCTATTCCATTCAGATCAGATAGTGCGGTGCTGACAGAGCCTTCTAAAATCTCGCCTTTCTGGTCACCGTTCCGTGTATCACTATTGCTGTCGGGCGGTGTGTTCGTGCTCGTGCTCGACTTCGTTGTCGATGCTGCTGTCGCCCCGGCCATTTGGACCTGGGTAATTGAGATAAATTCCAGGATGTTGGCAACACGCCGTTTCATATCATTCATAGTCGTCTTGTTGGGGTTCATATGCCGCGGTTTGGAAGGCTTGCCAAGACCGTTGGATTCTGCATGGCCGTTTGCGATGCCATTCGCACCTGGCGTACCGCCATCAGCATTCTGCGAGCTGTTGCTGCGAGCTGGCGTGGATTTGCGATGAGCATCATTTCGATGTGGTAAATCGCGATCCTTTGTGTATTGGTTTCTGCCAACTCGACCTCTACGCGCTGGGGGCCTGCCGGTCTTTTTATGTGAGGTTTTAGGAGGTGGAGGTTCAGGGAGGGTGGGGATTGGAAAAAACGTGGTGGGAGGCTTGTTACCTCTGGCGCTGACGGTGCGACGGAGAGGCTCCGGGGATACGGAGCCGGACTCTGCTACACAATAAGGACAACATTCAAAATTACGATGAGGGGAATGAATCACCATCATCTTGTTCAGTGCGGCCATTCCTTCTGACAGCGTCTGCTCGCTCCTTCTCTCGCTGGGCTTCCTCGTCACCGACTTCTTTAAGTCTATGGTTTCGAGCCGCAGCGCCTCGTATGTTCTTGGCTCTTTCAGGCTTCTCGGCTTCATCTGCCGAATACGAGTTTTGGCGACGGCTTTTGCTCTGGGAGGCTGAGGATGCGGAGCCTGGCGTAGTCCGCTGTCGCTTTGTGTCTTCATTATGTCTAGAGGCTACCTAAGTCATGCTCGAACTTCCACAGGCATTCACGAAGAAGGGGGAAAGCTCACTCCTCGCTTGCGCTTCGACTTCGCTTGCCCTTTCGGACGCCGGTAGCTGTGCTCGCAGTTCCACCATCTCGCTTGCTCTGTTCGATCGCAATTTGAAGTTGTGCTTCTTCGAGGGCTGCGTCACGGCTCTCACGGCTATTCAAAGTCGAACGGCGTCCTTTTGATATGCCTTCTGCGTTGAGCCGGGCTACTTTACTGCTATCCTTCGATCTCTTCGAGTGCTTCTTAGGCGCTGGCAAAGGGGGGAATTGCGCAGAATTAGATCCTTGAACAGGAAGATAGAGAGAGTACTTTCGTCTGTTACAAGTCATGTTAGAGAGGTCGGACAAGAACTTCGATAAGCACGTACCCATTGGCCGTCGTAGTAATCTGATGCAAGTCCTTGCGGCATTGTTCGCAGAAGTATTCCTCTGGGCTTGTGGCTTCGTCCATTATACCGACACATCCTCCATGTTGCCAAACTTTGCAACCATCGCATTGTATGAACCATCCAGTGGCATCTTCAGCGAAAGCTGCGGGACCTGGATCGCCTTTGGAGCTAGTCTTACCAGAGTCACCAGCGGACACTGGCAGTCCGGGATATTCTTGATTCCCGCAAATGCACCTTGTCACTTCTTCTTCACCTTCGTCATCCACATCATCTGCGACTGCATTTGTTGACCCAGCATTGACGTCTTCCTGGCTGCTCCGCGTCCTGCGCGCTGACGCTTTGGCCGAGGCATCGCGGTCCTCCGACGATTGCGATCGTGCTACGATAGAGCTTCGTTGTGAAGACAGCTTTTGGTCCGGACCTGCACTGCGGCTTGCGCGACTTATGGAGGAGGAGAAGGAATTGGAGTGTTGGGGTACAGAGGGCGTAGAGTGCGTGGTGCGTGCGCGAGAGGAGCGACGAGGAGACATGACCGGTCTGTGCGTTATTACGGCCAGCTAGACATAGCTTAAAGCCTCCGGAAGATGCTAAAAGCAAAGTGATATTGAAAAGATGCCTTCGAACCGTGGGAGCTGTTGTGACTGTGATTTGCAGCCACAAGTTGAGGGCAAGAGGGAAAACTCGCTCAGAGTGTGCCTTGAAGTAATACTGGATCTTTAGTGAAGATGGCTGCTTGGTGTAGATTTTATAGCCTTTGGAGGACTCAATTTGGGGTCTGCTTGAATGGGTTGCGGTGGAGTGAGGAGTTGTTATGAGGCCTGGTAGTGTGAAAGCGCGCTAGAGTGCGAGTATGATGAAACTAGCGCGTGCACAAGACTCCAAAATCGCTTAGCGCCGAAGATATCGCCCCCCCCCCAGTATTATAGTAAGCCACTAGTATAATAAAATGACTAGATACTATCCTATATAATGCGACTCCAATGCAACTACACTTGTGGAGATCTATACGACATTCATCGAATCGTTGGGGGCGGAAAGATCAGGGTGTTTCTAAGAGCCTCGCTACGAAATTCACTACTCAGTCTACTCTCTTAATACCCTTATATCTCAACGAGTATGAGCTCAATCGTCAGAATCCTCGGCCCATTAGAATCCCATCAATCAGAATACTATTCTCAACACAAACCTCATGGCTTACTACCATAGCTGGGAAAAAGCGATTTTGTCCGCGCCAAGGATTCCGGAGCCTTGTGCACACGCTAGTTCTCCATAATTGTGCACGGAGTTATTCCGCACCTCGCTTCTTCGCGCAGCCGCTAGCTGCTGGAAAAAGTGGCGGTGATTACCTTACTTAATATCACCAGAATCCTGAGATCTTCGGACACTCTATCCCCACTGCTGTCACTCTTCTGACAGTAGCACTACTCACAGGCCCAAGTCGTAACGCAATCAAAATGAATCAAATTGGATCATAATCTATGTAGAACCGGTGTTTCAAACATAGAGGATGGACGAAATAAATTGGACTTTGGTGGATGAAGGAAGCCATATTGACAGACGTATGGTAATCAAGCATGACTCTAAAGCCATCCATATTCCCGGCTATCGACTGTTCCACCATCTAATTTTCAACGGCTCAGCTAACTTTTCGGTCATGCTAGCCAATGCCGTTACTACCTATATAGGGTTATTAGTAGATTCCTCGCCTACCGTTACAAGAACTTTCCGAGTTCACCAATAGATTCCTTGATGACCCTGCGAAATAACACTCGGAAGAGATGGGCTAGACTATCGTTCGCAATCCTGCATTTCCATCATAGTGCGGATGGGGAGAATCTCCAATAAACAGACATGATGATCCAAGATATTTGAATTTGAAAGCTGTGACCGTAGAAAGCACATTGCTACTGGTGTGATGATTGCGCCACGATTGAAGGTTGAGGGATGAGGGAAATGTGTTTTGGAACTTGAAGTGCGGATGTCGGGCCCAAACGCCGCTACCGCCATGACTAAGTTGATGTATAATATTGGTGGCATGATTTGATCATGGTGCTTTGCCTCTTGACCAGTGCTCGCAATCAGCTTGATCCAGGGACAGAACAGTACCGAAGCACCTTCCTTCACCGTAACACTGTTCCTCGGCTTTCCTCGTACGGGTCATTACTCCTGGCAGGGGCGAAGGCTACTCATCTCATTATTGGTAAGGAGGTCCTACTTTCGAGTCAGAGCAAGCTGGCAAAGGGCAATTATGGGAGAGAAGGCCGAGCTATGGAGAACAATTCCCTTCCATAGCTTCGGATACTATTTGTTCATCATAAATGTCAACGGAAGCTTACAGTCACTCCTCAGGCACTCCCCCTAATCGACGGTTCCTTCAGCCACCAAAAAATCCCTAAATCTCGTCCTATCCTATTCATCAACCAGAACGGGTCAAGAAGAGCTGGGAGTGGATTGTCTGAGGAAAGACTAGTGACACTATGGCAACCGCTCCGATAGGTATGACGTCCTGCTGTCCAACCAATCACTAGGACAGTCAAACCGAGAGCTGCGAGAGTGCTTTCATGGTCTTTTGGAGACTTTCGTGACTATCAGTTGCGCATTCATACTCCGAGGCTGTTAGGCTGATATTCCAATACATTGCAGGCGCAACATATTCGCCCCCTTCTCCACTGGAATTACACTACCCAGATTCAACCTCGTCGATACATCCAGATCGACCTATCCGCCCCCTACCAAAAAGACGCCTTCGGTCACTGGTTTCTTCAGAAGTTGCAGATTCTATCCTGTATGCATCGGACATAATATCTGCGACACCACTTTTCCAGTTTCCATACAACGAACCGTCAAAGCGTACCAATGGAGTTACTCAAGATATGCCCAACGGTAATACCAAATCTAAGGAAGGTGATGACGGGGCTGGAAAGGATAGCTACCAATTCAAAGGAAACGACGTTGGCAGCGATGACGAAGCTATGGTTATGAGATCACATCAAGACCAGCGCCAGAGACCAGGGTCCATGATTGCTACGACCTCGAGAAACGGTCAAACCTTGACAAGGAGTGACCCTTCGAGATACATTAAGCCAGCTATACCACAATCGACAGCTTCCTCCAACGAGTCTGTCGACGGGTATGATTCTTTTGAGAATACGAACAACAAGAAGAAACGCAAGATACCCACCTCAGGCTCGCTTGGAAGTCATCATGCATCGCTGTCCGCGGAGATGGCTCATATGAGGTTGACACCGGCACGAGAAGTGGATGTAGCTCAAGCAGAAGCTGATGGCGGCGTTGGACACTATTACGGCTCAGGTAGCTCGGCCCTCCCAGCTGTTTCTTCTGGCAATGGGCTGTCTGGGGCGGGCAGAGGACGTTATGGGAGAACTGCTACACGGCATCAAAGCGGACGGAGTCCTTTGGGTGTCTCGGTCAATGGATCCAACGCTCTTCAGGCCGGTCGCTCCCTTTACCATCGGAATGGGTATGGCCCCAATGGCAGTGCTGGACTGAAAGGTAATAGAGTCACCTCAATTATGCAATCATCTTCAAGCTGATCAAATCGTAGAGCCTGCTGCTACGCAGAGGTCTGACCAGGGTATTATCTCGGCTGCAATTGCGAATGCAGCAGCTCTACCGAGTACACCGACCAGGGGTCAAGAAAACACCAGTCTGTTCGAGCAGCATTCTTCAAAGAAATCCAGCTCGCCAAAAACGCAGTTTACCTTCACATGCGAGTCGGATTCTGCAAAGAGTATGGTCTGGTCAGATCAAAGCCCTCTAGCTCGCTGGGATAAGGACACCTCTCTCGACGCCAGGAGCCGGATCTTGCAGAACGGTAGAGACTTTGCCACTCAGGGAACTCAAACAAGTCCCAACATGGCGAGCCAGCCGGGGCATAACGCCGCCCAACAGTCGGATGCGAGTCAACAGCCTCCCCAGCGACCCAAAAAAAACCGCCGTCCACTTGCCAAGCAGTATGCTATCGCTGCGCGTGACCGCCGTCTGCGACAGGAGTACAGTAATTATCATCACCCTCCTAAAGAGGAAGACGTATGGATCTGTCAATTCTGCGAATACGATAGCCTATTTGGCCAGCCACCACAACATCTGATCAGACAGTACGAGGCTAAAGATAGGCGGGAGCGTAAGCGCCTCGCCGAGAAGCGGCGACTTCTCGAAAAGGCCAAGATGAAAGGCAGAAAGGGAAAGAAAGGCAACAAAAATTCTAAAAACCCAAATACAGTAACCCAGCAACAGCAGCAAACTCAAAAGCAGCGGCACGAACAGCAGCCAATGGATGAAGTGCCGATGCAGGATCAAGGGACGCAGAGTGAAGAATATGCCCTGGATGACTATGATGAAGAACCTATGCCTACGCCAGCCTTTCCTGCTCAAACACCAACAAAGATTCCGCAGCCGGTAATTCAGAACCATCATCACACTCTACGACCTTCCTTTGGGAGTGAGGCTGTAAGGCAGGGACAGGCTCAAGAAACTTGTCGAGAGGCGTACTTCTAAATGTACTGTGCCCGTTGTTACTATGTTCTTTTCACTTGGTTTGCCGTGCATCTGAATTCCCACAGTGGGAGCAATTGCTTGTTGAAGTTCTCTGCATAGCGGCCTGCATTAGAATGCATAGCCCCGATCTTGGTCGAGACGCTTGAATTACTCCGCTCTGCCGCCAACCTGTCAAAGTCGCTTGAAATTGTATATAGACGATGGCTCTAAGTATGGGATTGAGACGTGGAGATATTATAGAAGGCGAAGAATTGTAAGACTGGACTGGAGCTCTGAGAGTGTTGATAACGAGAGATTAGCCATTCATAGATAAGACCTTCAAGGCCCAAACGTGGAGATTGTCCTGCCTCCAAAAACTCGTGCTTAGGCTTCAAAGTCAGTCCCCTAACCGTTCGCACACACCAAAAGCCGAGCGTTTACCAAAACACACATAGTATCACTAACATCTGGTGGGGAAAGATAAAGCTGAGAACTTGAGCACGAGTTGTTGGAAAGCACGATACAGATGATTGGCCACTACTAGAGTTGTACGAACGCATAGCCGTACACGGGAAAGGCTATTCCAGTAAAGCATAGGTGCATAGGTGCATAACGTAGGTACATTCCGCGATATGCTTCGCCAGCTTAGCAACATCCTGACTTGCACCTTTGTACAGAGATCAGTGCGCACCACAAATGCAATTGCGTTTCACTGCCCACTTTGACCCCAACCTTGACCCACTTACAAGAGGCGACCCGAACACACAAATACGATACCTTGAAAAGTATGGACCGCCCACTTCAAGACGTGATCTCCGAGCGACAGGTAAGCATGATTCATGGCATCATCTCGTTCACTTATTGAACTCCTCCTCCTCTTCTTCTTCTTCTTTTCTTCTTCTCCTTCAATTTTTCCTTTTCCCTTCCCTTCTTCCTTACGCTGACGCTATTTTGTACAGAGGAAAGGCAACCGCAGAAGTCAAGGCGGTCGCCAGAACAATTGGCCCCGCGACGACGCAAGCAAGGTATTTTTTCCAGATTCATCCTTGCGACGACAGCCTCTGTCTCCCAACCTGATCTCATGAATCATGTCTCACATCGGCATTCTACCCCAGGTTCTTCCACCCGATTCCTCCTTCCACGTCGCCTGCAACATCTCTTCTTAGCCGCAACTGGCGAATCCTCTACTCTCGACGATTTCGACGTTCGGAACACTCACGGCTGTGCTGTCCCATACAAATATGCATGGCTATTTGCTGACATAGTACCCCTCTTCGTGGCGACTTAGTGGAACAATAGAATTGATACATCGGAAAGCATCGATACGTTCGTAAACGGCCGGGATTTTGAGGCTCTCCACATGACAACGAGATACTGACGTCGCTACAGAGACTGGGTTCACGACAAGTTCGACGATGATCCTCACTCTGCACGTCAGTCACACCTGAAAGCACACCAGCTGAACACCAGTTGACAATTCCCCAGCTCGACGACCCTACCACCAATCACGTAATGCTCGTGTAGACCGATACTCTTCAGAGCCGGATTTGTACGGACATCATCTCAAGACCATATAGCCATCTAATCTAACCCGCGTTCTCAGATCGTCAGCCGGAGCCAGACTTCGTGTCGACAACTTGCACTACGATCTTAGCGAAGAAGATCTTGAAGTGCCTCACCCTAAATTGCGCTCTTTCCCCAAGCCTTGCTGACCATCTCCTCTATCAGGATCTCTTTACGCGCATCGGCCCCGTTACCTCCCTTTCTCTCAAATATGACCGTTCCGGCCGCTCTGCCGGCACAGCATTCATAACCTACCAGGCTGTGTCCTCCGCGAATCGCGCCATTCGCGAGTTCGATGGCGCAAACGCAGCAGGGCAACCTATCCGCCTAACGCTTCTACCGACGGCGCCAAGTATCGACATAATACGTGGCCGAGCAGCGGCGCCACGAAACCCATTCAACACAGCTGTGAAACCTGGCAGGAGTCTCTTTGACAGAATAGAAGCACCATCTGTTCGAAGCCGTAGCCGCAGCCCCGGTGCTCCGAGACGGACGAACGTGGAGAAACCACCACCAAATGGTGTGGATCGCTACGTACCTTCTGCGAGTGGCAGCCGGCGCCGACGCAGCAGGACACGGAGTCCGAGACGTAGAAGCCCGATTACTAGGACTAGGAGTCCCATCCGCGGCAGAGGTCGCGGCGGGAATGCGGGAAGGGAACAAAGGGAGCGGGGGCCTAGACTGGTAAATGGACGGCCAAGAAAGACTCAGGATCAGTTGGATAGGGAGATGGAAGATTATTGGAAGTCACAAGTCGAAGAAAACGGGGGAACAGCTAATGATGGACAGAATCAGGAAGCTCCAGTGGCGACGGCGTTGACGGCGGCTATGCAGGACGATGACATTGATATGATTACTTGAGCCATGTTTGGAATTGAATCAGGAAGGGCGAAATCCGTCTGCGAGAGTTCCAATGGAGTGTATTATCAATGTTGAATGAGTGGACTCTGTTCGAGCGTGCACTCGAAATTGAAACCTCACCACTCTGAACACTGCCAATGATGTTACTCATGGAAATATTGAAAGAGCTTTCCGCAGCAGGGTCGCTAGCAAGGAGGGTGGCAACTTAGCTGGCTCCTTGCAACATGGTTTCTGCAGTCACATAGGCTCCAAATCAACTGAGTAGAACCAATTGGGCTCACGCGAAGGATAAACGACTAGGGATGTAGTCTCCTTTCTTCAAAGCCGTTAACTGCAAGCGGATCAGGACCATAATGGCTGGTAGGTCGCCCTACCTATTTCGAAGGTATCTTTATATTCGTGTTTCAATTGCATCTATGTCGATACATAAGGGGTATCATCAATGGTAGTAAGAGCTCAGATGGCCTTCCAACTCCCAATCCATGATGTCGCTCCTGATGCATCCATGAAACCTTCCTTCAGGACGCCTATAGTATGTCAAGTTCCATCAATCTAGCAAGATATTCTTACTATGACCATCATTTCCAAAGACCGTAACCGCCCTCGCAAAACTTCCAAAGCTTCACAGTTCCATCCTCACTCCCACTGGCGCAGAGCTTGCCGTCAGGGCTGAATCCCAAACTCCAGATTGGGCCATGATGTCCCTTCCACACGTCCAGAGGCTCTCCAGTTCCATCTGAGTCCAGATCCCACACTTTCACCCACGTGTCCTGATTTCCGCCCGTCACAAATTTTCTCTCACCTTCGTGCACGGCCACGGAGGCCACATCTTTGGGGAATGTTACGGATTTGAGAAGTTGGCCTGGTGCCGTACCGGAGAAAAAATAGGCCTTTCTACCTGCCGCGACTGAGAGGGTGGACATAGAAGAGTTCAGCTCGCAGGACCCGATTGTGCCTTCAAGAGCATACGTAGAAATGGGTGAGCGATTCCGAATGTCGAACCAGCGGATCTGCTTGTCTTCGCAGGCAGTTACAAGGACGTTGGCATTTCCGCCCCATATGATTGACTTGATAGTCGATTTGTGTACGCCAGGAGCGATCTCGAACCCTGGTGCTGTAGAATTTGTAGCATTGCCATTCGTCCTTCCGAAGGTAGGCGAGGTAGGCGAAGAGGAATCACTATGTGGTGAGCTAGACGATTGGGAGAGGTCATAGATCATAAGCTTCTTCTCGAAGCCACCGGTTGCGAGAATTTGAGGGCGAGGTTGCGAGGGGAAGGCGACAGCGCGGACTATATGCGCATGTTGAAGAGTGTGGAGGCATTCGCCAGTATGGGTGTCCCAGACTTTGCTGTCACGGAAAGAAAGTCAGCCTGTGCTGGAGGGGAACGAGCGAAAGAGAGTGAGCGTACGCTGAGAAGTCTGCAGATGCCGTAGCTGCAATAGTTGCATCAGAGGAGAGGCGGGCTTGCCAGCACGCTCCTTTGTGGCCAATGAACGTGCCAATCCTGTGATACATTAATGATTATTCTTGGGTCATGGGGAAGGTAATCCACCAGTCGCCGGTCACTCCATCCCGAAGCATGGGATTATTGTCTGTAAGCCTTTAGCAACCCCGTCACCTTGGCTAGAGCTTGCGCTCGCAAACCTTTGCAAGCTGAAATAATGTAATACTGGTTGTCATCAACCACATCGGAGAAGCTAAGATGGGTGACTGGGCGGGAATGCCCATGGCAAGTCAAAGGCACTGCCTTTGCGACTTCTGATAATCGTCAGTATTTCCAGCGTCGCTCGGATCACTCGGTGATAGATCTCGGAGCTGGTCTTGGCCGAGAACGAGGCATCGCAGCAGAACCGCTAGAAGGAGATAAAGGCTCACCGGAAGCCATGGTGGGGAGGAGAGTGTTAGTTTGAAAGAAAGACAAGCGGTGTAATTAGAGTACTGGGAAACGCCGATGAGCCCTAGATCCAAGGCTCGAGCGGTATGGTAATATCGCGAGGATTGCGAGTATTCGATCAGGTGTACGCAAGCTCTATGTGCATGTGATCCAAATGAAGATAATGAAGCAAACGATGGTGGGCCTGTGCGAGCTTGAAGCCGGTACTAATGATCGATTCCGCTTTCGCCTGACATATCATGAAGTCGTGAACATGTGTTTGCCAGCTCGTGTCCAAGTGAGTGAGGGGAACCTGAACTGCCTCGACTCTGGGCAACTTCCAGAGGTTTGTGGGGGAAGAGGAGGACAAGGAAAGAGTGCATAAATTAAGGTATTAAAGTACTGAATGATGTTGAAGCGCAGGGCGCTAATTCCTCTCCGAAACATGCCGTGCATGCCAAGATTCCTGTTAGCTACCGTGTATAATTCACTAAGCCAAGGGTAACCAACAGCACCAATTCTGTAGCCAATATAACGTTAGACCGAGCAAACTTGAACCAATAACTTCATGTCATGACTTTACGACTTTACGAATTGACGTCTACTCACTGCTGAGAAGTACCATTCAAGCTGAGCTACACCTCCCACATTGCCATAGTCCACCACAAGCATGGGGGATTACAAGCTCTCCGCCTCCCTTGAGCAGCATGAGGACGATGTAACCACCTGATTGCGTTGCGTATTTGCACAAGCTGAGAGTCGCAGGTCCGCGGTGTCGTCTTCCCACGTTTGGATTTGGTTTTATCCGCGTCGAGAGATGCGACGGTCCGCCTCTGGAAGCTCCTCTCGGAAAATCCTCCCAAGTATGACTGCTCAATAATTTCTCATGGCTCCGCATTCATCAATTCTATCGCATACCTCCCATCCACCAAAGACTTCCCAGACGGCCTCGTCATATCTGGCGGAAAGGACACCGTGATAGAGGTCCGGCAGCCTGGGAAGCCGCCCGAGGAAGATGCCGAAGGTTTGCTGTTAGGCCACAGCCATAATGTGTGCGCGCTAGACGTGAGTCCGGCTGGAGACTTCATTGTAAGCGGCAGCTGGGATGGCTCGGCCAGATTATGGGGGTTTGGAAAGTGGGAATGCAGGGCTCTGTTAGAAGGGCATGAGGGGAGTGTGTGGACGGTGCTGGCCTATGACCCGAAGACCATAATAACAGGTGTGAATTCTACAGTTCCCGGAGCAGGACTCGGTATCAGCAGGCTTGCTGATTGCATGTTACATAGGGTGTGCGGACACGCAAATAAGGATCTTCGATTCGAGAGGGAAATTCTCACGGGCCATACAGGCCAGCAAGGAGCCCGTCCGGGCTTTATGTCGCGTCCCGGCTAATCACCCATCAGAGGCAGAATTTGCTTCAGCTGGCAATGACGGAACAATACGGCTCTGGAGGCTAGATGGACGCCAGGTCGGTGAATTAGTCGGTCACGAGAACTTCATCTATGCACTTGCCAGCTTACCAACCGGTGAGCTAGTCAGCTCAGGAGAAGACCGGACAGTTCGAATATGGAGAGGAACCGAGTGCGTCCAGACAATTACCCATCCAGCCATATCAGTTTGGTCTGTGGCGGCATGTTCAGAGAATGGGGATATCGTCAGTGGAGCCAGTGATCGAAAAATCCGCATCTTTTCGAGAACAAAAGATCGGCTAGCAGAGCCTGAAGCCATAGAAGCTTTCAATAACTCCGTGAGAGCGTCTGCAATACCGCAGCAACAAGTTGGCGATGTCAATAAAGAAAAGCTACCGGGCCCCGAATTCTTGACTCAAAAGTCGGGCACCAAAGAAGGCCAAACGGTCATGATTAGGGAGTCAGATAGCAGCGTCAGTGCTCATACATGGTCCCAAGGATCCCGACAATGGATACGTGTCGGCACAGTGGTAGACGCTGTGGGTAGCAGCGGTAAGTCGACAAGCTACGCAGGCCAGGACTACGACTTTGTCTTCGACGTCGATATCGAGGATGGGAAGCCGCCACTGAAATTACCCTACAATCTCTCACAAAATCCTTTTGAAGCTGCTACAAAATTCATCCAAGACAATGAGCTTCCTATGACGTATCTAGATCAAGTAGCCCAGTTCATAACCACCAACACCGCCGGCGCTACCATCGGCCAACCGTCCCAAGGACCAGCAGGCTCTGACCCCTGGGGGAGTGGCGCCTACACACCCGGTCAGCAGAACACTGCAGGTCCTCCTTCAAATCAATCCATCGGAAACCGTTCTAAAGTCCTTCCCCAAATGACCTACTTATCCATCAAAACCGCCAACCTTCAGACTGTCCGAAACAAGATTGAGGAATTGAATCAGCAACTAATTAGCGAAGGATCTAAAGATCTTGCTCTCGATCAAAAGCTATTGGCGGACTTGGAGAGCATGATACTGCCTCTACAAAGCAATCTAGCCGGCAACCCCACCGCGAATTCGGCTCTTACAATTGGCGTAGCGCTTGTGGTGTTCATCTTGACATCTTGGCCGGCATCGCATCGTCTCCCTGCCCTAGACCTACTCCGCCTTTTGGCTGCAGCTACGCCGGCTGTGGCTGAATATCGTGCTGACGGCAACATCATTGATGTACTCATTACCGGCGGTTTTGAGGACAAAGACCGCGAGAACAACACAATGCTTGGGACTAGAACCTTCGGAAATCTGTTTGAAACGGCCCAAGGCCGCAGTTTAGCGGATACTGAGTTTGATAGAATCCACGAGTTGGTCAAAACCTCGTCGGCAGGAACAGCAAATCGCAACTTGACCATAGCGACGGCGACTGTGTATCTAAATTACACAGTCTTACTGACTTCATCATCGCACTCTTCACTTCCGTCATCGATCGACAAGGGGTTGTTGTTGCTGGATGATCTTTGCTCTCTCATTTCTGCTGCCACTGATTCCGAAGCTGTTTATCGTGCCCTCGTTGCTGCCGGTACACTGCTTGGTTTGGGAGAGGAACTTCACGAAGCTGCAAAAGACATCTATGACCTGTCATCCGCGCTGGGGAAAGTAGAGAATACTATCAAGGAGCCGAGGGTCAAGGGCGTAGTTTCGGAGATTAGGGCGCTTGTCAAGGCATGATAAAGCGTTGCGGACCTAGCACTAGGCAGCACTATGGGCTTCACGCCCTTTGAGTGATCGTCGCACGTATCTCTCGTTCCTTGAATAACGACGCTGCAGTCTATGCATAGCGACAATGGAGCATACGAAGCCATGGCATGGGAATAGGAATAGAATTGTACGCAAGCGAGAAGGAGCGTAAAGGACGGGGTTGACCAATGCAACTCTGCCGGTAGCCACACTTCGCTATGACGGAACTCCTCAAGAACGCATGATGTGTAAGTAGGGCTCCTCCTGTGGAGCTCTCCCCCATTCAGACCTATATTCTCAGGCTTCTCTCATCGAAACATCTCGCCCTGACGCCACGAGTGCTCCTATGTTCCAACTACAAGTATCACTAGTCCCGCTAGTTGAGCTGCGCTTCTACAACGTCTCCATTCCAAGTCGTGCTGTCAGCTATTCCACCAGGCGAGGGAAGGGGCTGGCAAAGGAGGTCTCGGGAAATTCGGCTGGAGACAGTCCTTGCTTTCTTGTCATTATGTCCAGCGGCCTTCTCCTGTTCCATCATCGGTACGACCGGCGTCGCCTGTATCCGAGTACCGGCCCCGTCGTCCCCAACCTCCTTATCTGCAATGCGATCTATCTCGTTCCCCTGTCTCTCTTCTTCAGCCTCCTCAACCTCAGCATGCGTCCTCTTTCTTAATGTAAAATTCTTGAAATGAGATCGCAAAACATGGTGACCCTCGTCATTTTCCTCCGAGTTCGCCGAGTAGTGGAAGGCCTCATCGTCGGCGTGGGTTTCGAGATCGGACTCGGTTTGAAGCTCATCGTTTGTGTCTTCGTCCTCTCCATCACCGTTTTCAGCATGAGATGAGGGCGAAACGGGCAAGCCGCGCCCTGAGACTACGCTGAGTTTGGCCACATTCTCTTTGGTAAGGCTGTTTCGGGAAGGGGTAATCGAGCCTTGTTGTGTCGTGAGTGAAGTTGGTTTGGCCAAAGAGAGCTGCCCTGCCGATGGTCGTATAGCTGCATCGCCAATATCTGGGTATGGTGAAAGGCGAAGTCGCGCCTCGTGGTTGTGTCTGTTATACGAGGGACTTTCTATGGCGGAGAAGGGCGGTACGGCGATGCTAATTTTGCTTCGAGAAGTGCCTGTGGGCTGCTTTAGATCAATTAGCGTCTTCGCTGCAGTCAACGTCGAAGCTACATCTGATACAGCTGATTGATCTAGCGTATATAAGCCAGGGAGTGTAATGTCTCTGTGGGAACCGACTGTATAAAGTCTCGAAGTTAGCATCGAGGACACCGAGACGATTTTTCTGTTGAAGAAAATTCTGTGGCTCAAGAATTGGTACCACGATTGAGAACAAGCCCTAAATTGCACCCACTAAGAGATGTGTAATGGTTTGGTAAGTCGCAGGTCAAGCTCCTTACTAGGAAGAAATATTCATGGGAAAGGGCCCCATAACAAATGTTATCAGTGAAACAGAAGGAACAATCCCGATCATACGTACCTTTTGGTACTTTCGGGACGAAAAATGGCAATCCAGCAGCCGCATATTTGTGGGACTCCTCTGCCTCCATCTCGTCGTCTGCGGACGCGTCACGATACTCAGACCCAAATCCAAGCTTAGGCTGGTGGTCTTCTGGCTTGGACATCTTCATTTTTATTTTCTCTTCGAACGGTTCGATACCCTGCTTCGATCTCTTCTGCTCCCGCATCGATGGCTGTACCAAGTTTAAGGGCGTCAGATAAGCCACACGAGCATTGAGAAACCTCTTGGCTGGTTTGGATGTGTTTTGGAAGCCGGGGAAGCCGAATTTGTCTAGCTGGTCTAAAAAGGAGTCAATGACCATGATGGGTACATCCACCAACTGCTCGAGACCATCAAACAGAAGTGAACAGCGATTGAAAGATTCTGTAAAGTCGGAAGACGTGCCAGCGCTCCGGTAGAAGAATTGAAATGTAGCCCAGATCCCTTCTTCTGGCTTGTAATCCCAGTAATCCACTACTCGCAGAGGAGAAGGTGCAATTGTGCTCCTGTAGACAAAGCCCGTTGCATGGGTAACATCCGGCTTCATCGCAGCCATATCAATGTCATCATCCTGCCCCTTCTGATGCTTTGATCGATAGTGTTTGTCATATTTTAGGTCGCCCAGGGTGACTCTCCTCAGTTCTACGACGATCTGCCCTACTTTGCTCTCCTTTGCCCCAGAGCCAACCTCAGTACTACGCCTCGACAATCGTATTGCCTCCTTGATGGCGTCTTCGTCGTGACCCTTGTTCCTGGCTTCATTGGTCGCTATCGTCAATCTGTCGAACACGCTTTCTATCGCTTTTTCCTCAAAGACCCAGGCATGCTCACTCATGGTCCCGTCTTTCGACTGGACCCACCGGTGTTTGAAGAACACCTTGCCATCAGGACGGGCAAAGTCCTTGTCAGCAGGATCAAGGTAGATTATGACCTTACGCTCCGGGGTCTTCCTCCCATCAAGGAACAAGGAGGCCATGAACCAGTAGTTTGGAATCTTACTGTAGTTCTGTCGTCGTCGAATGGGCGAAGAAAGAGCTAGGTTTTCCTTGCTATGCTCTGTACGCTGATGGTGATTGGTAGAACGATCCTCGGATCCTGCACGAAAACATGGAGATGATCCACCTGGACACCGTGGTGTTGATCCAAACTCTTTCAAACCTAGTGGGCTAGCTATCAGCGCGCATCTTACACTAGTACTGGTAGTACATACCACAGTCTGCTTCCTCAGCTTTCATTTGCTTCACCCCATCAACCTCTGATCGTGACTCACGGTGATCCACATCGACAAAGGGGATCTGCGGTTGGAGTGAAACATGGAATTGTATACCCGTATTGCTCTGAATATATGCAGAGACCTTCTCCCCCTTTCCAGTACTCTGTCGCAGCCGCTGAACACCCCATTCCGCGAGCTCTTCCCCTTTGTGATCCGTCACATGGACCGTGACACCCCGGAGCGAAGGCATTCCAGTGTCCTGTAAAGTGTCAGGACAGAGCCAGGGTAAAACTTTATGGATGACCAAGGTGCCAAAGTTTGTTATTGGTTGAACGTGATGGACCAGTAATGAGGCCGCGATTTGACAGCCTCAGCAACGTAGCGATGGATTTAGGACCATAGAGCTAGAAGCCAGTAAGGGCGAAAAGCCATCGAAGCTCATATTATCCAAAGTATCGAGCAGTTGCGATGATCGAGGTTGCGCTTACAATAATTTTGTTGATATGGAAGCGTAGGAATTTCCCGCAAATTGTGACCAAAGCAGGAACCAACGACCATCAGGTGTTAATCAAGGTACACCCCCAATTATGATTCTCAATAGAATTCTGACGCGTTTCTCATTGTTCCATATCATTGGGTACATTAAAGAGAGCATGATTCTGTTCATCCATATGCAATCACATGCCTGACATATCGAATCTGATACTTCCCTTCCTGCGCAGCATAACATCATGGGTATCTTGCAATGTAATCCCCCAGTTCTATCGCAACCTTACCTGACTCATGAGATCCTTTCCGTATGCGGATGTATTATTTTGGTACCCCTATCTCGTAACCCAGCAGCACCTCTGTAGTGCTGCCTTCCCAACCTCTATTCCCAGCTGCCGAAATCAAATACCTGCAAGTCGGGTCCATATACAGGCTCGCTACAACGCCCGTTCGATGCCCTGGAACAATGAGGAAAGGTACCGTAGCATGCTTGAAAATTTGTTGCTGTTGTAAATCATATAGACGTAATATGTCGTACGATGCGCTGCCATCGGTCAAAATTGCTCAAGAAAATTTAGTGGGAGACGAACCAAATCAGATGGCGCCCATTAGCCATAGGTCTTAAAGCACTGACTGGCCCACTGTTGTTAGGTAATTTAAAACTTCTTTCTGCGCACCTTAAACCTTTGTGCAAGCTATATTCGTCGACCGTGCCATTTCGTCTCCCAGCGTAGATGAAATTGCCGTCCGGTGACCAGGTCGCACTCATACACCAGGGAGGCACATTTTGTGGTATAATCTTTGCAATCGGTTTGGGCTGACGCTTGTCCCAAACGCGAAGGCTTCCGTCTATAGCTGCAGCCAGGAAAGTCGATTTAGACGTTGGTGGAGTATCACATCCCACAGATAATCTATCTGTGTCAATCTTTCGGACGATGTCGTCGCCATGAGGGAGGCCATGAGGCAGAGTCGCAGACGATGAAAGCGCCTCCTGGCTAAAGTTTCGATCATCCACAGATTCAACCTTTGGTACATCTTTGGCCTCTGACGATGGTTTGATAGGCACTGTAGTTGACGGTTCGCCAACATCTTCCATGTGCACGTCACCTTCAGCATCAACAGCTGTCTTTTCTTGCTCATGCTCTGGTTGCTCTGCCTGCTCGCGCATACCATCTGCAATAGCCCGAGAGAATTCATCGTCTTCATCGACGAAATTACCACCGGATGGTGCCCCAGGCTCGTTCTCATTGTCACCAAATAGGGAATCGCCATCGTTTCCCCCAAATAGAGAATCATTGGGAGAGCCTGCATCCCCATTGACAGCCTGCTCCCCAAATAATGGTTCAAATTTAGATTCATGATCAATGCCATTCGTCAACGATCCATTGGCCCTTGCCTTATTCTCATTATCGGTCGAAAGCGTACCGTTTGATTCCAAAATTTCACCTGAAGCTTCTGGGACAGGCAAGCTAGACAGGGGTCGAATCTCTAAAGCTGAAACCTGCGATCCGCTGCCCTCAAATTTGCGGATCATCTTGCCAGTGTTAAGATCCCAATCGAGGACGGTCTTGTCCCAGCTGCCCGACAAAACCGACCTCTCATCTGGAGCAAGATTCAGAACAGAAACAGCGGAAGTGTGTCCTTGGAGCTTCGTTATCCGCTTTCCCTCATCTACTCGGACAGACTGCAGATTGATGCCCCCAGACTCCAGCCCGGAAAGAAGCCATAGACCCTCGCGTTGGACAGCAAGCGAATAGACCGAGGATATAGAGGAATTGTCTTCTGAAGGTTTTCCTACGGTGTCAAAGAGCGTTAGTAAAGTCTACAAAGGTTGGAACAATTCAACTACCACTTGACTCCTCATTATTTTCCCAGTAGCTCATGAGAACTCCAGCTTTTGTTACACTATCAACAAAGGGGTGTCTTTGAGCAACAGTCAACATCGACTTGCCATTGGCGGTCTCTAACCAGTTGAATTTTCTTATATATCCGTCAGCACCGCCAGTGAATACCCAACGTAGGTCTGGAGTTGCTGTTATAGAATTTATAGACGTGCTATGGGGCGCGGCAATGGTAGGCACTATGTCGTAGACCGAAGCTGTCAAAGCCTCAGGACGTGTTTTGGGGGTTTCGATGCCGAGACCGTTCGAGGGCGTAGATTCTTGGGTTGGCGATGGTAATGTGAGAGGCATTGAATGGTTCGGATGGGAAGTAGGTGCCCGACCGTTTGGACCTTGCATAACTTCGAACGAATTGCCCTGCAAAGAGGTTTGGGAGGCCGGAGCAAGCTTGTGACCAGAATATTGGGAGTCGTCCTGATCCTGGTCATCCTCCTCGTCCTCATTCTCTTCCTCGTTATCACCACCGGCCTCTGCGTCAACATCTGGATCCCCATTCGCGTCAACTTCCTCGTCTTCTCTGTCATCCATCTGGCCATCTTGCTCGTTATCCGAACTACCTTCCTGAGAGCCTCCACTTTCCCGATCATCTTCATCTCCACCGAAAGGATCCATTCCTATCTGACAGAATACGAAGACACTAGATCTGGCCTTCTCCTAGTATAAAACTAATCACAAGCTTTGCAATGCATGAAGCATTCCAGGCTATATCCGTCGTTCCATGCCGCTTCGCATCGAAGTGCTCCCCCCTCGTCTATGCCCTGGAATACCTGTTCCCAATTATAATATCCAGGTTCCTGCGACTCCTCCGAGAAATTGACCGACGGAGCGGTTTGGGAAATTCAAACTTGATGATAGAATGTCTCACACAATTAGAGTTTATGATATGTAAGCAGGGTCTTGGCAATGGCCTCCCCAAATGTTGCGGCTCTGGATCCTCTCCCTGTTCTTCAACTTGTATCTGCATTTTGATGACTTGAAACCAACCGGCCTCGGACTTACGTAGGATGAGTTTCCCCCTCTGCGACGAGGTAAGCTATGAGCTTCGCGCGTTGAGGTCTGCCCACGAGGGTCGCGGAGGGTAGCCCGATGATGCATTTCTCTGTCAAACCGAAGCCTCGAGAAACCTATATGTCAATGGCTGAGCACCCACTGAGCATTGGTGGATTTGTAGACCAATAATCACAAAATCCAGTCCCGTTCTCCGGCTCCGTTCTCCTTATTGCAAATTTTGTTTCAGGTATTTGCAAACGCAGATTGCCATCGTTGCAATCGAGTTCTCCGTTGTGACAAAATGAATGCTCGTACTTGAAGCCTAGGTGACCGAGTTACCGATCCTCTTGAGGGATTCAGTGACATTCATTCCGCGGCACAGAGTGAATCTTCTTATTCAACGTGTTTTTCTTCACCTAGAATCCTGTCAAGCCGGGGATGATGGGTCCGAACACTGGCCATCAGGTACCTCTTCCAGCAGGACGAACAGGCACTAGCTCTCCCATTGGCTATGCACCATCCCGGTCCACACCACAGATCAATCCGCTACCATTAAAATTGACTTACAGCCAAGCTGTATCCTCCTCACAAGGTATATTCTAAGCTCCTCTACATCATCCACGTCATATACTGACACCGCCAGCGGCCTCTTCTCCTCCATTGACAGCTGCTACAAAAGTAAAAGTCCAGCCAGTAAGAGTCTCCCCAAACATGCCGGCCAGTAACAAGTCCAATGCACGTGGGAATCGAGGCCAGCAAGGAGAGGATGGTGCTAGTCAGCAAGGCATTAGAGATGGCTCTAATAGAAACCTAACACGTGATCCTCGAGCAAACAGCCATGGTGGTGTGAATTCTGACACGCCTCATGAAGAGCAGGGTATGGGTCTCCATTCACTTCATCTCTTTCATGCCTTCCCCACCTTGTACTATGTCATTAATGTACTCCACTTTCAGTTGGGTCATGCAGGATCGTTTTTCCGTTGGGCGGTCTTGTGAAGGGCTCTACTGACCTAGACCTGCTCTCAGACATGAATGAATACCTCACTGAGCGTTTTGGTCGTGGTTCTGCTTTCCGTCAGCATGATGGTGCATCTCTCAAAACCGGGAGACCATCTATGGTATTGAACCAGAGTATTCGAGAGTACGTTTGGACATTCAACCGTCCAGTTGATCTCTCAAATTGGACGGGATACCGAGATATCCCTTCTTCAGAAGAGATTTTTGATTCAGGTCGTCAGCATCATCACGAGGATGTCGAGGTATCAGAAAACATTGTTGTAGGGCCGTACGAGTCGAGGGAAGACTATCTCGAGCGTCATTACGCCTTACTCAGGGAGGATGCAGTGGCTCCATTGCGAAACGCTGTCTCTGAAGTACAGAGTAACCCACATCTCCTGGAGGCCGACTCTCGTGACAGCGCATGCATCTACGAGAAGGTACGGACGCGTTCGCAAATTATCGTCTATTCTGCAACAGCTACTTACTGTCAATAGGTGTTCATTACTGGCCTCACATTCGCAAATAGTGGAATCGCTGCTCGGATCACCTTCTCTCTTCGACGGATAGGTAAAAAGGTCAACTGGGAACAATCTAAGCGATTACTTACCGGCGCAATGGTTGCTTTGACGCCTGCAAAGGATATGTTCCAGAGTATCTGCCACGTCGCCGTCATAGCCGCTCGACCAATTGCTGGGCTACAGCAAAATCCTCCAGAGATAGATGTCTTCTTTGGAGCATCAGACGAAGTGGAGATTGATCCTCAGCAAGAATGGCTAATGGTCGAATCCCGGAACGGCTTCTACGAAGGGCATCGTCATACTCTGCAGGGCCTCCAGAAGCTGGCAATAGAAAAGTAAGAAGGATCCTTTCGCAGTCTATCCGACAGATTGATGCAAGCTAATGGAGACCAGATTCCCCTTGGCACGGCACATTGTCGACATCGAACGAGATATTCGGCCGCCCCAATATGTTGAAGCTCAACCTCAGAGGGACCTTTCGAAATTATTCGCAGGGTATGACCATGAGCCTTCAGATATTCTTAACGTGGATATACTGGAGGCTTGGCAGAAAGACCTACGAAGCGGACTGGATACATCGCAGACAGAAGCCCTCCAACGTATACTTACTAAACGATTGGCGATCGTGCAGGGACCCCCAGGGACGGGGAAGACGCACGTATCAGTGATGGCAATTCGCCTGATGATAGACAACATGGCTCCAGGTGACTCACCTATCATTGTAGCTGCCCATACGAATCACGCTCTCGACCAGTTGCTTCGTCGTATCGCTGAATTTGAACCGGAGTTCATTCGCTTAGGAGGATATACTACGGATATGGAAGTTATCAAACCTCGAACACTTTACGAAGTCAAGAACGCAGTCAAGCACAGCGACCCAGTGCGCTGCCTGAGGGGCCCGGCTAGAATCAAGATCCGGCAAATGCGGAAGGAGATGACCGTCCTATTGGGACCGCTTACGGAAGGGAAGGAACCTTTGTCAGCAAGTCTGTTTCTTAAATACGGTGTTATCACAGATGACCAATTCGAGTCACTGGTCAATGGTGCGAAAGATTGGGTCAGATCCGGCGCAGAGGATACGATCTCAGGCGAGATTGCCATGTGGCTTGGAGACGAGCGGGTGGAAGCCAAGCAACGAACTCTGCCAGAAGATTTTGGTATTGAGATTGAGGAGGTTGACCTCGAGTTCGAGCAGCTGAAAGAAGTAGAGGCCGAGAGTAAGATGGTCGATGATGAAGACCGTGATACTCTGAGAGGTCCGCGGATTGTCTTCGCTGAGCCCTTCACAGGCCACAAAACCATGGGGGTCACACCGCAGACCGTGCAGACGGAGCTACAGAAGCGAAACTTGTGGAAAATTCCGACCGAATATCGGGGACCCGTATACCGATATATGCAGCAATTAGTCAAGGAAAGAATCCTCGTCAATTTCCGGGCGATGGCCCATCAATACGCGAAGCTGTCCCAGGAGTACAAGATTGGCGGTTGGGAGATAGATTACAACTACCTAAAGCAAGCTCGAATCATTGGTATGACAACCACGGGTCTGAGCAAATACCGTGCGCTTCTTCAAGCTCTCAATCCCAAGGTGGTCATTATTGAAGAAGCTGCGGAGACACTAGAAGCCCCTATTGCGGTGGCGTGCTTCGAAACACTGGAACATCTGATCCTTGTCGGCGACCACCGGCAGCTTCGTGCCCAATGTAATGACCCAGAGCTAGCAATCAAGCCTTTCTATCTTGGGGTTTCAATGTTTGAACGATTAGTCCGAAACAAGATGGAATTCTCTCAGCTAAAGCGTCAACGTCGTATGATACCGGAAATTCGTCGCGCTCTAAATCCCATATATGAAGGACTAGAAGACCATCCATCCGTTCGTGACCGGGCTCCAGTCCCTGGCATGGGTGGTGTAAATACGTTTTTCTTCACACACAAGAGCCGAGAATCAGTGGACAGTCAGATGTCGAAGGTGAACGTTGAGGAAGCAGACCTTGTCGTATCTTTCTTTAACTACCTCGTCCAAAACGGCATGAAGCCAAGCGAAATCACAGTCCTCACTTTCTATAACGGTCAGCGAAAGCTGATTCTGAGGAAGTTGCGCGAGCACCACCACCTGCAGCGCGAGAGTTACTTCAAAATCGCCACCGTTGATTCCTATCAGGGTGAAGAGAACGCGATGGTACTCCTGTCATTAGTCCGCAGCAATGAGAGGGCCAATATCGGATTTCTTGAGGTCGAGAACCGTGTCTGTGTCGCTTTATCCCGTGCTCAGCGCGGTTTCTATCTCTTTGGTGATGCTCCAAACCTCTGCAAATCAAGCATGTTGTGGTGGTATGTGGTTCAGACTATGGGGGAAAACCCTTGCCGAGTCGGCTTCTATTTGCACTTGACGTGCCAGAGGCATAATGCAAGAACCTACGTCCAAAGTGGGCCAGTCCAGTATTGTCACGTCAGTATTAATTGACTGACGTGGAACAGATGCTTATGATTTTCGGGCCCTCGATGGAGGTTGTACAAGGTCATGCCGAGAAGAAATACCTTGCGGACACGTCTGCACCCTGAATTGCCACCCGTGAGAACCAGCAGCCTTTTCTGCTACTACTTTAACGCTAATGGAGGTGCTGTAGCTTCTCTCATGATCTGGTCGACTGCCAGGAGCGCTGCACTCGCTCCCTCGAATGCGGTCACCCATGTACTCAACTATGCTACGAAGCATGTAAGGGGGGTTGCGAATGCAATGCTGACGATCAAGACGCCGCTAATGTCACTTCTCTGTCCCCAAAGAAGAACAAACATCGGGCCAAGGGAACCCCAAACTCATCGCCAACAAAGAAGAAGCCATCCACCTTTTCCCCTACTCACCGAGCTCCCTCTCTAGAAAATCAGAACCAGCCTCGTACTCCACTCCATGACCAAGCCTCTGCTCACTTGATCGACTTTACAGATGTCATTGACCACACTGCCAATACAGTACCACGTGCCACTCCCGCTCCAGTGCCTGCTCTGGGCAACATCGAAATGGAAACCAGAGCTTTTCAAGATTACGCAGCAGGTGGCCATATCGAGTCCGACAAGAATCTCGCGGCCATTGCCGAGCGGGAGAATGCAGAAGCCCGGCTAAAACGATTAGATGAGGAGAATTTCGCCGCGCTGTTCAGCGAGGTCAATGTCGCAAAGGGTGGAGTTCTCACCGAGAAGCCTGACAATGTGAATCTAATACGTACGAAGACTGATGGGCAAGGTGGTAGTCGCGGGGTTTGGAAGGGCACCTTCGAGGTTCCGCGGGAAGACAAAAACACGGAGACTTCGAAGGAAGGGGCTAGCTTGTTGGACTTAATTTGAGAATGGAAGGACCTTTTACAGTCCTTCGACTCGATTTGGAAGATTTCTGAGATACTTGGGGTGACGAAGGAGGGGCGGTCTTGACTTCGGCGGAGTCATGCAAGATGAGCCATATCGAGCGAGTAGCAAGGCCATCGAGCCATCTTTCTCTCTTCAAGTCCATGCTGTTCACACATTTCCTTGCCTTGCTCAGGTGAACATGTCAATCAGCCCGGCTGGAAGAGAACTCAATAGGAAGCAAATTTGTGACTCAGGAGCACATTGTCAAATCACAATTTCCAGAAGGCATCTCCACCAAGGTTTTGCATTTGTCCGGCAAGCTAGTAGTATCGCATGCAGCGATATGAATAATATGTTCTGCCTCCTCCGTTCAGTAACACACGGCCTAACAGCACGTTTCATTCGCATACATGGACTTTTTCTGTACATACCATGTTCGGTCAACAATTCCTTTACCGCATGATGGTGCTGTATCAGGCCCAATCCAGCCAACGCCGTAGCTGTCCATATGTTGCCTCCTGGACTTGATTGCTACAAAGACAGTCGGTGAAGCACAACCACCCATCCGCATGCGTAGCAAATCTGCCGTTTGGCAAGGCCCCCCACAATCACTCATTCACGAGCGCCTTTCCCCTTGCCCGCGTGAAGTCGCCTTTCCCTCCACCTCTTCTTCCCCACCCTCGTCTCATACAGCGGCGCCACAGTCTCCACCTCCTTGCCTCCGGCCACCAACCCGTCTTTCACTTTTGCCCGATACACATCTATGCTGTGCTGTAGAAACATGATTCGCCCCGCAAATGTCCTGCTCGCGCCCCAACTGATGCGGTAGCCCATCTCATTGATCTGCTCTTCCTTCTTCCTCGCCTGCCTTCCTAGGCCAGGGACTACAAGTTCGCCTTCTCGACCCTCGAGCATGGGGACTTGGACTGTTGTAGTGCCTACTTGGCCTTCTGCCTCTCCTTCTATTTCGGCCTCGTCTCTATTCTCCAAAAATCGTCCCCTTGCGCCCCTTGATGATGGGGAGAGCTGCATCTGCACGGGATACCAACTCCGCGGATACACTGAGTTGTTTTTTCGGTAAGAATCGGGCACTTGTTGGATAGGGCACTCGTGAAGCGCCATCTTGACGCGTACTTTATGGCTACTTCGGTCGGGATCCTCGACAGTAAAGAACTTACGTTGCTTGCCATCGGGGAGTTTGCCAAAAAGAGAGGTATGCTCAGGCTTTTTATCCGGGGATGGTGACGAATCCTCGTTCTTCGTAGGTACAGCCGTTGAAGCGGAAACAGTAGTATGATTGGGTAGCCCGTTGATGCCATTTTGAAGCTGTGGAAGCATCGAGGAGCTGTAGGGGTTTGGGGGAGTGGGGTATGCTGGATTCCCATGGAAGACGTTGGATGGACGTAATGGAGCAGGTGATGGTTTGGAAAGTCGCTGGCGTTGGTCGAAATCACCATTCACTAAGAGATCCAAAAGCATTTGCCGTCAGCCTACGCCTTTTTGGTTTGGTTGTACTGAAGTTTGAAGGTTTTCAGATGGTGTGCAAAAAATGTTGAATGGTTCTAGGGTAGCTCTCATGCTATCGTAGGTAGGATGTACAGGATTGGTGCTGGCAGAAACTGGTCCAGCCAGAGCACAATGCTCGCCGCAGTCATGACAATTAGTGAAACATACCGCTGACGTCGTCTGCGCCTGGTTGGCTTCCATCTGGACGTGCGTGATGATGGTGCAACTGCGTTGAACCGGCCATGCTTATATTCGGAGGCGCCCGCTGAGGTAAAGATGGTGCCATTGCGTTTGTACTGGGTGGTGGTAACCCCATATCACGTGGACCAGCCATGTGATTACTAGGTGTGTGATTTGGAGCGACATTTTTCCGTGTGCTGATTTTAGCCATCCTCCTCACTCGTCTGCTCCGTAACCGTTGGTCCTGATTGCTGTTTCGCCAGCTATCCACGGCTCTCTGAATGAGACCTCTTTTCCCCCGAAGACATGGATTCAATTGTGCCAGAGCCCAGCCGACGGTGTTACATTCATTCTCATACTGAAGTCGGTTACCTTTGTAATTATCTTTGTTGCAACACGCTCGAGGGTAGACACAATTCTCCGTCCTAAAATCGGTTGGGAGAGAATCGGTATTGATAGATTCAACATCGCATCTGATTGTATATTCCATCTTGACTCGATCTCGTGAATACTCGAAAGCAATCCATTGCACGCCATTGCCGTCTTGGCGAACGACGAGGGGTGTGGTGGCTGGTATTGGTCCTGGCGCCGCATTGGGGTTGATACCCTGTCCGCCGGACTGATTGGTCTGTAGCCCGCTCCCGCTTTGTGATGGACCTGAAGACGTGCTGTGATTCGCATTCATCGCTCCCGGCGGAGATCTCTGTAGCGCTGCGGAGTCCATCGGTCTTTGTATACTAGACTCAAGCTTTGTCTGTTGACGTGGACTGTTGGTCATGCCGGCTGCGTGAGCGGCTGGCTGATGCGGCATTGGAGCTTGGCTTGATTGGTGTGGTAAAAGAGGTTGAGAGTTCATCATTTGTTGTTGCTGCTGCTGCCCAGTGTGCTGCGGGTACGCATTTGGTGGGACTTGAAATTGAGGATATCCGTACATTGATTGTTGCAGTTGTGGTGGGGGTTGCGTGTACAGCCGGGCGTGTTGGTCGTGGCCTTGTGATGAAGCTACCGAGACTGGAGAGTTTGACTGCGGCGTATGATATACAGGGGCTGGGTAGGGTCGTTGCTGCATGTGGGCAGCTGCCATGTTGTCGGGCGGATCTGGACCAGCAGACGAGAAGTGCCCCGGTATCGGCGCGTCGTAGGGAATCGCTTGATAGTATACCTCGGGAGGAACGTGACCGTTAGGGCCAGCTGGTTGCGGATATGGAGGCCGATGAAGCGGCGCACTGTGGTTTGAGGAGTGTGGAGATGGGTACGAGCCTGAATGGTGATTCTGATGGGGCGAGTTCGGATGCGATTGAGAGATGTTGGTAGGGCGGTGTTGCAATTGGTGTGGTATCGAGCGGTGGTGAGGCGGCAGAGGATGATGCTGTAGAGGCCGATACACAAATCAGCTGAGTGTTCCTCCAAACCTCATCGCTGTCATAGCACGAGACGCACAACGCGCGATCGCCGAAAGCCAGTCAAAACGTTCTTCTTGAAGTGAGGTTCGCGCAAAGCTTAGGCAGGGACGTTGAGGGTAGGGATGACCTCGTACATTGAATCTAGGATGTGCGCTGGTGCAGAGGGTGGTGGAGCGCGCCCAGTTTGCGAGGGATGGGTTGGGGCGTGAGGAAGGTCAACAATGCGCAAGAAGAATAAGACAGTGGGTAGGGGGCAGGGTTGGTGGTGTGGGACGTTATGTAGCGGACAGGGTTTTTCCTAACGAAAAAAATGTAGCCCCGCCGTTGACAAGGAAGTGCTGGGAGGCTGCCGAAGTAGTCTCGGCTGCGGTGAGCATGTACCATGTATGTAGAGGCTCTAGCGGCCACTTTTCATGCACGCAGCAGCCAGCTGCGAGTATGCGGCGAATGTGCCAGGGTTGGGTCAATGTGATAGAGACGAAGGGCAAGAGAAGTGAAAGGACCAGGAAACGGACCAGCAAAAGGAAAAGGAAAGAATGAAGAAGCTTTGGAAGTATAGAAAAGGCCGTAAGATACTTACGAGATCTCCCGCCGGCTCTTCCTTATAGACACCTCCCATAAGGTAATCAGCTAATCGATTTTCCGCTGAGCCTTGGAAATGCAAATGGAAATGGAAATGGAAATGCGAAGGATTTTGGGTTACCGGACGGCCGTTTTGCACGTGAAATCCGTGGCGACCAAGGGCGGGCGCTGACTCGTGGCGATGAAGCGTAAAGTGTAAGAGTGAGCGGGAGCGCGACCTTTTTCCTGTCGATGCTCCCGTGCTGAATCGAATTGATAAATGATCGTTAAATGATCGTTAAATGATCAATAATTGATTAATCAAGTCGACGACGCTTATGCGGCCTGGTGGGAACTGGGCAATAATGGAAGTAGTAAGTAATAGTGGTACTGGTGGGCGAGAGATTGTCATCACCACTTGGCCCGGACGGACTAGTGCGCCCGAGCTTTATCGCCCTGCCTCTGTGATGCACCGCTACGGAGTACTATGCTGTTGGCTGTTAGGCTGTTGAGATGGCATTCATTGCTGGCAAAAGTCGTGTCACTTTCTTCGCTAGCACCACAACAAAATGAGTGATTAAATTAATCGCAGAGGCGTATTCTGATACACGTGTGGCTGCTCTGCCTGCCTTAAGGCTCCTTCCAAGCGTGAGCAAGCGGCCTGCAACCTCCAAAGAGAAAAACGAGGGTGCCTTGTGGTTGGTTGAGTGAGATTGTTCATTGATCTGGGCCCAAATGTCGTGCTATTTTCCACTATCCCTTCATTAAAAGTTCGAGCCTATGTTTATGGGGAGCACAAATCACAGCTCACTGGACTTGCTACCTCAGCAAAAAGTCGTTTCGAAATGAAGCGGGGTGCGTGTTTCGGATTTCACAAGCTTCGACGCCACCGAACGTCGGTTGGGGAACCATCGGCTTCGCGTGCCTACGCCTCCGCTGGAAAGTGGCTATTGGCTGGCAGACTGCACCATGTTGGTCTTTGGGTAGGAGGAACCGAAGAGGTGAATAGCGCCGATGGGGAAGTCCATCTTGACTGGTCGGTCAGTGTGCAGAATCATGTCAGGGACACGCGCCTTTGTTGTTAGCCTCGGTGGAAGGTGAAAAGTGGATATGGTGAGTTGGTGGTACATGCACTGGGGGAAATGAAACACTTCGAAACGGTAGAAGGTTGAAATGTGTCAACAACGAATATGCGGGTCGCATCCATGAAAGCGATCGTGGCCTCGCGTGGGGAGGAGGGAGCAAGGCGAGTGGTAGTAAGGTACTTTACGGAGTCAGGGTCAGTGGCTGATCTGACCCGCCATTGGCTTGAGACTAGGCCGCTGAGGCCTGCATCGGCTCTTCATTCTCTGCGTGCCACTCCGTACTAGGTACCTAATAGTACTGTAGTGCCGGATAGCAATGGCAAATTGGCAACGGCGGGAAAATGGCAGAGGGCGGGGTTTTGAAAGCTTTGCGCGCAGGATGCTGACGAATGAGCGGCGACTGGCCTCCGTAGATGCCGAAAGACTGGACGATGTAGAGGTCGGTCTGGTCAGGAATACTCCAAACGCTCGTGACATATCAAGCGCTTATAGCAACATCCCAGCGACCGTTGCGACTAGGCCCGCAGCGGAAGCTTGCATTGTGCAGGGTAGATCTTTCCAACGTCTCCCCCTCACACTTCACACTTCATGCTTCGCTGGTGGTGACTAAAGTACTACTACTGCCTGTGTGAGGGGCCGAGGACCGGTCACGTGCCCTGCCCATAGCCATTGTTAGTGGATGCCCCTCGATTCAACAAGCGTGCAAGATCTCATCTGCATGACTGGGCACCTGTGCTATTGGGCCGCGGTAGCTATCTACGTACTCTGCTACGTACTGTTACGTGTGCTGTCTGAGATCTGCTGCGTGAGATGTGCTCGAGCCGCCGGTATGGAGCACGAGCGTTCGAGTCCTGCGGCTCCTGTTGGACAGGATTGGTTTTCACGCTTTGGCCCTGCGAGCCCTCAGTCGTGGGCTGCCTTGCCGATTGCTCGCATCATATGTGCTGTTTTCGTTTGCCCAGGAAGTGTACCGTGTGCCTTCGACGTCTGGATAAGCTCCTCCTTTGATTCATACTACCTTGATGACAATCTGTGTGCCGTTGGCAGTAGGCGAAAAACATTCAGGGTCATATCTGGCAGAGAATTCCCGAGCAATCACTATCCGCAAGGTCCATGTTCTACTACTTACAACATGTAAGTCTTATTGGTAAGCAGAGGCCATTCAGATGTGCGTTGCCGAGTAAAGATCCAATATGGTAGTAAAGTCTACAGCGAGACGATGAAGCCTGCTCTTGAAGGTTCGGAATGGATGCCCTCGCTCGGATTGAGAAGGTGGAACGTGAACGCCAACTTCGAGCAGGCACATCTGAGGGCTACGAGAGGAATCTACGCTCATCTCAGATGTGGTTTCATGTTCGATGATCAACGCTATCAAACTCTTCGATTATCTCCAGTTCGCCCCCCCTTGGCTACAGAATTTCAAGCTAGTTGATGCTTGGCTTCTCACTCACAGCTAGCTTGTCGACCACGGCTCGAATTCCTGTGACGATTTTGCTGCCTTCCAGAGTGCGATGATTTGGACAGCAAAGAGCACAGGTTCGTTGCTTGGGACTGACAGGCAAGGATGGAGAGGAGGGGTCTGCCGCTCCTTCCATGCACGCCACGGTGTATGGTGCGGGAAGACTTCTTTGGTGCAGATCTCGCTTGTCGAGAAGACATGGAGTTCTTCAAGCGGTTCGTTATCAGAGCATGAGGGTAACATGCCCAGCATATCAGGTTTGGAGCTGGTGTAGCTCTGGATTGGATAACCCGGAAATTGATTACAGCGTGTAGAGGATTGTGTTGGAAGAGATTCTAATACAGGACTTTATGTACTAGAGCTTCACTTCCGAGAACGGTGATGTCTGACAATTCGTAGATGGTACTGCTCGGACTGCCAGTCATCATTCTGATCGCTAGCCTGCCACCTGATGCTAAGCAGATGAAGAGTTGGCAGATCCATTGCGAATGCAAAGCTTTAGTCAGACTCAATACATCTACATTTCCGAAGTACAACTGCAGCTCAAGGACGTGTGAAGGTCTCCATCCCATTTCGCATATGCAAGCCTCGCAACGTGCATGCTGCAAGGGATCGATCTGCCACATCACCTACTTTAGAGTAGCCAAACAATCGGGATGTAACCCTTTATGCGCCAGCCTTGTGTTATCAGACCGGCCGTGCCTCCGCAGACAAGCTTTGCTTAGGATGAGATTGGGCGTGAGGGCGTAGAGGGAAACAGGTTCAAGTCGTCCATCAGATGACTACCGTATTGTGCATACGTACTTTAGTGTCTATGTCAGGCTGGCTCCCGCGTATGAGCCACACCGAAGATCGCCGTGCATCAAAACTGTTCAATTCAAGATTCAGGCAGCGTGGATTCGAAACGAAAGTCTAACGGTACCAGTTGCCATTAATATTGCACGCTTGAAGCATGAAAAGCAATGCGAGTGCCGGCTGACGCTGGTAACCGAGGACTAGATCGCGTTTGTTAGTTCTGACTGCCTCTCCAGTATGGCATTCTACTTATCTCCGCCAAAAGAGATTGACTGCAAAATGTTCACGCTCACGCATTTCGCATTGACCTTGTTTACAACCCAACACAATGGACCGGGCTCACCGCCATGCAGGCAAGACACGAGTACATGATCTGGACGACTGCTGCACTATGACGGGCAGCAACATCGGTGCCTTGGAACCAAAGGCCCACCACAGTCTCGGAAGCAGGGAGAGCGTTCAACATAACAGGGAGAGTTATACAACGTACTTACGTACATTTCATACGAAATGAGACACGTCTCATGGGGCGGCCAACGTGCGACGAGGAAGGCCCGCGAAAGAGATGAGTCTTGGTCTGGGATCGGGTACCATGGCAGGAAGTCCAGGTTGTTTCCTTGATTTTTTCGGCTCTGATATTAAGCTTCTCCATTTGATGTTTTGATCCATGGAGATGTTCTCCCATGTTCGATGTGACCTAGCTTCGGTCCCTGCGTGAGATTTTCATATCGGACTTCGGGGAAGTGCCCTTCCCACGTTTTCTTAGTGAACCACTTTCTGCTCATGACAATACCGCTTGAGCTGTGTAGGGCAGCCCAAAGCGGCTTGTTCTATGTCTATTCCGTTTGGCGTCCAGCTTCATTCACACCATTGTCCTCTCCTGATTGAAGTGTTCTGAGGGCGTTCCGAGCCTCGACTCAGCTTTCCATTCGGAGATCATTCTCTCCGCTGCTATCTCTAAAATCCCAACAATCAGCAGACGGCCTACTTGGGAAACCTGTCACTTTAGCAGGGTGTTCAGCATCCTTGTAAGAACGTGGAAACACACTCCGAGTCAAACTGTCAAGCTATATACTTGTTGAAAATTGCCGGACGTACGGCATCACTCAATGCAGATCGCATCACTGTGACAAATACCCACAAAAGGCACACACCCTTCCTTCAAGGTAATCTCTAATCATCTACGTTCTTCTTTTTGAACAAGCCCTGCTTTCCACCTGAAATGCCTTTTTCCTGTTGAAGAGCGTCTCTATCACAAGCAATGGGCCCAGGATCCTCATTCCCTTCGAAGATTTCCCGCCGCATTTGATGTCAGCAATGAATTCCCCCACGATGACCAGCGACCCACCATCAACCATGGACGAAGTCTCATCTACCACAGTCAAAACTACAATAACAACGGGATATATAAGAGCATAGCCCACAACGTAATAGCCGCCGTTATTAGAGCAACAGCCATATGTAATGCGACGAACGCTATGAGGCGATGGCTTTGACAAAGGATACAGGGCATAATCAACTACAATCTCAATGCCGAGCTCATCCAGATGACCGAACAGCTAGAAGAGATGGGTTTGAAGTAAGATAGCTTTGCAAGCACATACAAACGGAATAGCAAGACACGAACAAGGAACTACTTGGCGGGAAGACCCATAGATAGATGGGAGTCTTCCAGGTGCGTTGCGCTTCCATTGCTTGCAAGCCCGTACAAGAGCTGACCTGTACAGGACCCAGAGGACCAACTCTGACGTTGCCATCCACTTATTGTTATGAAACAACAGGGCTGCCTACAGAAATGAGAATTTCTACATCAGAGCGTCCAACACGCCCAACAGCATGGCTCTTTCTTGCACGCGGATTGCCCTACTCAAGCTGCTCCAGAGACTCTCTGTAATACCATGTCATTGGCTTCCGACGAAACGGAGCTGGGCCGGGTCCAAGGTTGCTTATGATCTGGGGGATGATACCGTAGCTGCCTTGGCCTGTTCTGACCATAAGCCCGACACATTGACGACAAAGATGGAGCTGGTCTCTGCTGGGGGTATCCAGATAACGTGTGGCGTGATGTTTTTTGGCAGATTAATTTTGAAATTTACAATGAATTGCTACATCGTACTGCTCATGCTCATCCTCTCAGTCCACTGACTCCCACGTAAAGGAGGTCCCAATCCTTGGCCCTGGGTTCGGTTCGTAGGACAATCTTGCTATTCAGCCACCCCAACGCGGTTACGAACACAAAATAGGAAATGGCATAGTGAGATGGTGAATGAGGTGTTGCTTGGAATGGACACGAATACGGTGCCTGGCTAGGTCACAATCTTGTGTCGGAATTGTAGAATGTCTTCAGATTCATACCTAACGCTCTTATGTAACGCTCCTGCCTATTTTCAGTCTATTGACAAAGGTAACGCACAATCAATGAGGCGGAGATACTAGCAAACGCTTCAGATCAGGCCAACGTCCCTGTTGTTTTGCGAGCTGCTGCACCACTACGCAACAAGATCGAGATCCGCTGACATATTCATGACACCTAGCAACCCTGCATGAATGACTAAATCCCATGGAGGAGCACAAGGTACTAGCATACCTCTTTTTCCAATTCTCCAAATTTACAGCCTTGAGCCATGAATGACCTTGTAGTCCACGGCGAGCTCACGCCCTCCATCGTTGATAACCAATACACGCACGCTGCCACGCCCATTGGCAAACGAGTCGTTGAGCCTTGACCATAGCCCGCCTTGATCGATGACGGGCAGACCTTGCTTAACATCACCAGTCTCGGTCATGGCAACAACCCGGCCGTCATCACGCATGTCAAGGACACGGTATTGCTTGAAGACTGGGCCGAGCATGTTCTGAACGATGACAGATGGCGAAGGATTCGATACGAAGCTAGACTCTTCATGAAGCTGCTTGGTGAAGAGGTCGACGCCGAGATAGCGATGCTGGCCGGTTTGAGCAGACGTCGTGATACGAATGACTTGGCAGGGACGGCCTTGGAGGATCAAGAGATCACCAATGCGGATATGGTGGCAAGGAATCGTGATGGTCTCGGATGCTCTGCCACGGCGTTCAATGTAGCGAACAGACTCATGATGACCCTCACGAATGCGATGAGGGCCACGCTCACGATCCTCCTTCTCGATGATCACCTCGCGCTCATGTTGAGGAGTGAAGGGATGGAAGACGCGGTCAGCGGCTTTCTCAAGGCCATGACGAAACGAGTGGTAATGACCTTCGTCGTCGTAGTAACCCATGCCTGATCGATGTGGTGGGTCTACTGTTGTTTCTGCTTCGATTCGTTCTTCTCGAGGGTAATGGCCGTGGCGTTCAAATTCGACGCCGTAGGTTGGGTTTACGCGTCGACGATATTCGCGTTCAGTGATATCAATCTCGTCTCCTCCGCGGCGAGGAATTTCGACGTCGATTTGAGTATCGGAGTAATGGCGGTCGTAGTCTCTGTCTCGGTGGAGGCTGGGTAGCACGTGAATATTAGAGTCAATCTAATCTAGCAGGGTATAAAGCAGTCGATGTAGATTGGTGGGCTTACTGGTCTCTTGTGATTTCTACTTTAGCGTGTTGTCTGTCGTGGCGACCGTGCTCGTGATGGTCCCCGTCGGCGTAGACAGTCACGTCCTCTTTGCGGCGCGGACGGCGTTCACGATCCTCTTCACGGAAAATGACCTCTTCCTCGTCGGATCGAGTACGTCGATCCTTGTGGCCTGGAAGAGACGCAGAGAAGGAGGAGTACTTGGCTTCGTGACCTTCCCGTCCGACGCGCTGGTGAGTCTCTCCTTCTACTCTGACTTGGGTTGTTGTTTCTTCAGCAGCAGCGTCGTTCCGGTACGACGACGGAAAGATGCTGAAAGGGACCGGGACTCTGGCGTCAAAGTCCAGATTGACGGAGAAGGGGGAGCCTGGTCTCGAATGCCTTTCGAGCCGTTACGAGAACGAATCGAAAGGAAGACAAGAGGAGACTCTTGCTTCTTCGAGGGGGGTAGGGGGAGGAAGGTGGTATCGACTTCTTCGCAATGACTCAATGCATAGACGATGTAAGATTTGTCAATTCGTTGATGTATGAAGGGACTTCAAAGACCAATTGATACTGTTTTGTGAGAATTAAGAGGAGCAGAAGATCTCGGACTTTGTTTGGCACGGAACTTTCTTGGCGCCCCTGTGTATCCTCGGGCAACCTCCAAAGATTGCGCCCCCAAACTCTACACTACGTGACGACTAACTTATCGGGCGTCTTACCATTCTCTGTCTACCGACTTTCTCTCTAGGGCTCTAATATTTTATTGTGGTCGTTGTCTACCAGTGCACTCGCGGTTGTCAAGGAATGAAAAACGACTTCGCTTGCCGTGCTGTTGGGCTACATTTCAGATGGTTG
>JAABUL010001331.1_pt1 | contig 47771 bp, 53 predicted proteins | sample 5559151 | NCBI WGS metagenome assembly JAABUL01 (sample SAMN10711876, study PRJNA513368) | rock metagenome | isolation source: Antarctica rocks | place: Antarctica: Victoria Land, Pudding Butte sud
GTTAGGAGTATGACGAGGTCGCGGCAGAAGAAGGGACACAGACGCCTGGCAAACGAGTCTGGGGAGCGTTCAAGTACACCATCGGCTTCGTCCTTTTAATCCTCATCCTATTCTTAACCGGCTTCTTCGTCCCAGTCGCTCGGAAACGCAAGCACGAAAAGCACCACTTCGGCTTCTTCCAAGACCTCATCTCCCAGAACCGTACATCCTCTCCCCGCCCCCCTCCCACCTCCAACACTAACACCTACTCCAGACCTCGAACGCGCCTTAACCTTCTCCATCGGCGTCCTCATCCTCCTCGGCACCCTAATCTACTGCCTCTACACCGCCCCGGGCCTCGCCCTCCTCCCCGTCTCCCTCATCAAAACCGCCCCCCGCGTCTCCACCCCCCAACTCGCCGCCTCCACCACCTCCCAACTCGCCCAAAACCGCGAGCGCCAACGCCAACTCGAAGGCCGCAACACCGGCCGCGACTCCGGCCTCGACCCCCGCGACCGCCGCGAACTCGAATCCCTCGTCCGCGAAGAACGCACCTTGGTCCGCCGCGAACGCCTGCAGTCCGAAAACGCCGGCACAGACTCCAACCTCCTGATCAAAATCTTCCACAAACTCGAAGCCATCTTCCGCCCCCTCAAACTCATCGGCGGCCTCCTCCTGCTCCTCGTCTCGCTCATAATCTTCGCCTCAATGCTAATAACCATGATCGACAAAATGGCCAACTCAGTCTGCGGCGCCCACTGCGGCTTCCTGCTCGGCAAAACCCAAATCTTCAACCCGATCAACTGGCTCCTCATCACCACCTCCAAAATCTTCCCGATAGACTACATCATCTACCTCTTCCTCGTCCTCCTCTTCTTCTGCGCCTCCGTGCTCGGGGTCGCTACCATCGGGATAAGATTCCTCTGGATCACCCTATTCAAAATCCGCCGCGGCCACACGACCCCGAATGCAATGTTAATGGCCACCGTCCTCTTGACCCTCATGGTCCTGGCGCTGAACTACAGCCTCACAATGATCGTCGCACCGAATTACTCAACCTTCGGCCCGCAGACTTACTGCGATCGCCCGTACAAGAGTCCGGATGAGAATCCGGACTGCAGCCATCACCACTCCGCTATCCGCCGGTGCTCCGAGCGGTCGGATAATCTGGTCGCCAACGCCGTTTGCACACCGACGGTTGTCTCGACGTTTTTGAACCGCATCTCGGTCAATTTCCCGTTCCTGGGGATAGTGAATTTTTGGGCGCAGTTTGCTTTTCTGGGGATTTTCTTTATTGTGTTTGTGGTTATGTTATTCCGCGTGCCGAAACTTGATGAGGCGGATTTGGATGGGGATTTGAGAGAGGCGGAGGAGGAGGGGTTGTTGGCGAGCACAGGGAGACGATTCGGCGCCACTTGGCAGGACATCACCGGCCAAGCGAAGGGCGTGAAGAGGCAGGACTATGGTGCTGTGAGTGGGGGGAGGACGGCGGCGACTGGGGAGGAGATTGGGGGTCAGGGTGGGGAGGAGGCTGGAGGAGAGGCTGGAGGTGCCGGTAGGGATTCGAATTGGTGATGCGGGTTGGTGGTGTGCTTTTTTGCTATGACATGGCGTGGCGTTTGAGGCGGTTAGCATGGTATGAGACGTGTATAACATGGAGTATCTGGCGCCACTTCGCGTCACTCTAAGCAATGCATGTGAACGGTGTCAGGTTGAGACGGTGGATGGCATTCTCGTTCGATTGTTGGTATCGCTAAAGTCAGCCTCTCAGCCCATCAAGCCATCTCTGGAGCACACGATGATCCCGAGCACTCTGACGCCCATCCGTGCCCACACACCGCCCTCAACTTCCCCTCCCCTCGTCTCCAATGCTTTGTGCAGCTTATGCAACAATAGTGCTAGCAGTCGCACTCTCATACTTCCACGTCGGCGGCAGCGCGCCCACGGCCTTGTAGTACCGCGACAAGCGGTGGATCCGGGACTCGATGAGGATGAGGCGGAATTTGCTGTCCTTGTCCTTGCGGTTGCGCTCGAGGTGCTTGCGGACGGCGACGGCCTGGCACCACAATAGTCAGCACAAATATCCCGCCGAAACGTGAGTGAGGGGGAGAAAGAGGGCAGAGTGATGAGGAGAAGGGAGGAGGGAGATGGGGAGGGAGAGAGGAGGAGGGAGGAGGGAGGTGGCGTTACCTTCTTGATCAACATATAAAGGTCCTCGGGGATCTCTGGTGCGAGGCCTGCGGGAAAATCACTCTGTCAGTCAAAGGACCAAAGCAGAGGCGTAATGAAGTTTTTGCACGAATGCATGTGTAGTGTATCCGTCTTTTGCTCGCTGAAGACAGCGCCCGGTGCTTTCACGGCGGTGGTGGGAGGTGCATACCATTGCCCTTGAGGATACGGAGGATTTTGTTGCCTGCCCTTAGTTTTTAGCACCCACTATGTCGCTTACAACATATTTCTCTGCGGTATATGCTCACCAGTAACGATCTTCACCTGCGCAACACCATGGCTATCCCTCAGCACGACACCAATCTGCGAGGGTGTGGCGCCCTTCTTCGCGAGCTTGCAGATCTGGTCGACGACGGCGTCGGGGGTGGTTTTGAGCCAGGCGGGGGCGGTGCGGGAGTAGGGGATGGCGCTGGCGCTGATGCCCTTGCCGTTGCTGTGCATGCGACCCATATCTGCGGTTGTGTGGTGTTGTTGTCGGGCTGGTTGTGGAAAGTTCGTCGTCGTAGTAGTGGTGGAGGAGGAATTCGAGGTGGCCAAGACTTTCGGCGGACGGCGCGGGTGGGTCCGAAAGTTTAGATCAGGCTATCAAAATTCGATCTCTTCGCGTCTTCCTTCTTCTTCAATACTTGACACGCCGTGGTCTGAAGTCCTCACGCCCACTGGGCACTCTATCCACGGCAGACACTTCACCCAATGTGAGGACTCGTTACTGGAGGAAGAGGTGGCAGAAGACCATAGTGAAGCTTCTGTGCGCGAGCGAGTGAAGGGGTGTATGGTTCACGAAAAGAAGGCGCGTGACACGACCTCCAGGCATGGTGCCAACATGATGTGAGTATCTTCCCTTCTCAACTCAAACTTCACATGATGATACACCTATACACTATTTTCTGGTACCTCTTATGTCAGAGCCGCGAAAGTGGCTCGATGATCTATATGGACTTCTGACCTACACCCTCACATCTTACCTTTGTGCTCAATGCTCCAAAGGTCCAAAGGCTGACAATCATGAAGACAGATCATTACAGCTAAATTGTATCACCCCAACAAGTATCGCTACTGACATTACACTTGTCTCTTCATATCAAAATTCTCTTCATACTTCCAATACTCTATACTCTCCTCGCGCTGAACCGTTCTCAACCCCATCCTTCTGTCCCACCACCTCAGCCACAACACTGCTCATTGTCAACTTTGGCATGACAATCATCTTCTCCAGAATCGGCTCCTTCCCTGAACTCTCAAATCCCGACTTGTACGATGGCAATAACACACCAGCAGTGACTAGCTGGTAAGCGGCACTCAAGTCCTTTTCTTCTTCCCACACTCTCTGTGCTTCCTTCACGATTTTTTCGTCCTCAGCGTGCGCCGTGGTGAACTTCACCTTCATCAAGCTCTCTAGCTCCGCCACGATCTGCCTCTGCGACGCCTCAAATGGCGACAGAAAGACTCTCTGATTCCTGCCAGTGTCTGGGTGCTTCAACAGCGCGGCCACCGCACTCCCGCAATACTGGAGTGTCGTGCACGAGAAAGCATGGGTGCCGTCACGCCAATACTGCACCTTGCCAGCCTTCGGGTCGATGCCGAGGACATTGACGTCGAGCGCCCTAGATCATAATCAGCAATTTTCGCCACAACACTTTGGAGGACATCGCGGGACATACCATTCGAGCCAGATGCTCGTCGCCACAGCAGTCCACGAGAAGCTTGCACTTTGTTTGGACTGCAGGTACCCAGCCATCTTCGCCTTCGCTTTGAATATCGGGTTCAACTTCTGGTTGTTCACGTCTGCGTTGTCCATGCCCCATTCGCTGGGAATGAAGCGCTGCACGCTGGCTTCGATAGCGGCGTCGACCAGCTTGTACTCGTTGCCTATGGCTGCATAGCCAATGCACGATACCACGACATTCTGGCCGCGGAGTGCCTCGACCAGCTCAGCGTGAGGGAAGTCGTCCGGCACCCTTTTCACACGAACGGCTGCTGGATACGTCGCCTTGGAGCTCTCGCGGGTCAGCACCGTGACATTAAAGGAACCATCCGCGATCAAGGCTTCGAGGATATAACCACCGATCCGACTACCGCCTGCGCCGAATAGAAGGATATTCTTGAAAGCCATGGGGATCTGGAGATGCAGTCTGAGTGAGATATCGAGAGTTGTAGGTGGAAAGGCGGCATCTTGCTCGCTTTATACCAAGCACCACTGAAATCGCCGGACATTACCCTGCGCTCGACAGAACACTTATCGCCAGCCAAGTCGTCCTCGAGGGTTTCTGGTTGCTTATGTAGTATTTCCCGTCGGCTTTGTTATGGACTTCGGTGGACGCGACGCTCGAGCGCCGAAGACCGGGCTTGGACAATGTCGGAGAAGGCTGCTTACACATGGAACACATATGACGGAACCAGTTGTTGCAAAATGTGCTATCGGGCACCACAACATCGGCTTGATGCGTGCGATGGTGTCAAGAGATGTGGAGTCTGCTCAGGTCGGAATAACGACACTGCATGGTCGCGGGACGCTTCCATGGTTGCACTCTTACTGGTATGCTACAAAGTCTATTGTTATATGATCTGACCTTGGGTGACAGGAACGCTGCCAAACTCCCAATTATAATCCATGACCGTCGCTATTTTGACCGCTTTCTCCATCCCGATCAGCTCCCCAACCATCCACAAGACACAATCGATGCCGCAACTTACGCCTCCCGATGTAACGAGACGTGTGTACGCATCGATCTTACCAGCATCAACCCACCTCTTACGGACTACCTCTGTCTGCTCAGCACCTCGCTCGCTTGCAACTGTAGTACAAATGCTCCTCAGCCGATCAAGATAAGCCCAATGGGCAGTAGCTGTCTTGCCCGCAAGAATACCCAACGTACCCAGGAACCCAGACCCAGTACAGATCGACATCAACCATCTCTGACGTTTATCCTCATTCGCAGCATCAACCCAGCCTCGGATGACTGCCATAAGTCCTTCGTCACCAGCATCGATGACTTTCTGCACATTCTGAGGAGGGCCGCCAGGAACGATCAGCATATCGTACTTCGATAGGAGTTTGCCTTTGTTGTCCAGAAGTTCGGCGAAGGAGATCTCGCGTTTGATCAATACGTGCTCGAACGCTTCGGTGATCTCGTCTGCAGCTGCGACGGTGATGGTGAAGTACTTCTCCTCCGCGATCGCAGAGCTGCCGAGAACCTCGATAGGTCCGTTGAGGTCGAGGGTGTTGAGGCCTTGGAAAGCGAGCAGGAGAACGTGCATTGGTTGGTGTTGCATCTTGTCGTTGCAGGTATGATTGAGTGAGCTTGTGGAGGAGATGCGTGTGCACGGTGGGCGGCACACTGGACATATATACCAGCATGAGCATGATTCCCTTTGTCACATTCGCTTGGTACGCCGTTCACCCAAGCCCTTTTCACTGGTTACGAGACATAGTATGGAGCTTGTCCATGCAAGTCAACTCCATTGACGGCTTCAAGCAATGCCAAGGGCTCCTTCGTGCTGCCTTGCCCTAGGGCTCGAATGATGGCTTCGAGGGCATGTCGTAACGACGGGGTATGTTATTCCGATTCCGTGGTCCCATCGTCTGCGGCCGATGCTGAATACTTGATTGATTTGGGTTGGATTTGTTACTTATATCACTGAAGCAGATAGTCTAAGAGAACGAGCCCGACTGTCGACGCTTGGCGAGCTGCTCGGGAAGACCCACTTTCTACAACGTTCGTGTTTCCTGTCTCGACACCATCAGCCAACTCATCACTTCCATCGAGGTTTTCTGACCTATGGCTGCAGGACATGTCAACGCATCACTGACTGTGCGGCGGATACAGACGGAGTAGGTCGTCAGCGCAAGGCTATACCTTCGATAATCGTCTAGCTTGGCCTTGGTAATCAATAGACTACCAACGAGGTCAACAAGCTCCCACTGCGAAGGTAGAGCCTCTGGGAAAATGGCAACAAGCTGAAGAGCAGGTCGCTGACCGCAATGCCGGAGAGTGCTTTGGACGTTGGCTTGACGGTCTATCATTGAGCAGCGATCCGGATAAGATATAAGAGCTGGCAGCGACCTCTTCCCGCATCGCCGCTGGTAACAGATCTTCTCAATGCATTCATATATCCTTCATTTGATCACAACTCTCTTTACAGTACTTGTCATTGTAACAATGGCGAGCTCCTCCCCAGCAGCGTTTTCTGCGCGGTACGGTACCATCGCCACTCAAACTGTCCAAGAGGGTGTCATGCGCGCCACGATCAATAACCCACCCATCAGTCTCCTCGACAAGAAAATTGCTACTGACCTGGTCGAGCTTCTCAGATACCTCAGCGAAAGCGCAGAGACCAAAGTTGTCATCTTCGACAGCGCCAATCCGGACTTCTTCATCGCGTAAGTACGCTGTTGAGCAGTACGAGCGCCAGCGAAACCATCGGGAACTTCGTCGAAGCAACACGCCTCTTATCAACAATTGATGTCATCACCGTCGCCGAAGTCAACGGCCGCGCCCACGGCCCAGGAAGCGAGATAGCTCTACAATGCGACATGCGCTTCGCTGGCCCCAACGCCCTGTTCTCTCAATTCGAAAACTCCGTCGGCATCTTCCCGGCTGCGGGCGCTGTGCCTTTCTCGACCAAACTCATCGGTCGTGCAAGGACGTTTGAGTACGTCTTAGCGGCTAAAGGCGTGGATGCGACCACAGCTGAAAGAATTGGCTTGGTCAACACGGCGTATGGCTCGGTTGAGGAGCTGCGGGTCGGCGGTCAATGCTCTGGTCGAGCGGATTGCATTGTTCCCAAAGCATTTGCTGGTAGCTACGAAGAATAGCATCAACTACGATCGGCCGAGTGATGAGGATCTGGATAATGATGTGGCGACCATCAATGAGTTGAGAGTGGAGCCCGCGGCGGAGAAGCTGTTGACGAAGTTCATCCAACTGACGGGGAATTTTCAGAAGAATCAGTTTGAGCTCGATATGCCGGATGATCTGGTACAGTTGTATGAATGAGTTGAGCGCTCAGGCATGGTATCACCAAGAAAACTCGTTTCTTTTCATGATGATGGCAAATGGAAATGGATATATAGACGCTAGTGCAACCGAGACATCGGAAGACTCTTCGACGTTCCAGCCTTCTCGTCTTCTACCACGCGGAGAAACTGACTCTTTTTCATCCGTACACACTCCATGGTGCACTTTATTCGAGATACAGCCCATATTACACGCGCCATACTTCCGGAGCGCAGTCGTTTCGAGATGGCAGGCGATTCGGCCTGTGCTATAGAGATGCTCCACTTACTCCGTCCCTGTTTCAAAGAAGGTCAAGTATATCATGTCCATGGCATCCACTCTTACCATCCTCATTCCAGCCAATACATCTGTTCTTTTCTACACTCGTTTCATACACGCCTTCCTCTGTGAGGAAGCTTCCATTCATTATGAAGTCCTCAACCATCATCAGCTTGCTTTCGCCAGGCCTCGTCTTGCTTGCATCAGGCCGCATTGTGCCTAGGCAGGTGTGCTCGGAGACACCAACAGACCCAGAACCAGTGTCTGGTGCTCCTTCCGCTTCTGCTTCCTCTGTTGCGGCCCCGGCATCCAGCGCAGCGCCAGTCTTCAGCGCACCAGCAGCTTCTGCGCCAGCCTCTTCTGCGGCGGCAGCTTCTTCGGTGGTCTCCTCTTCGGCAGCAGCAGGCTCTGCGGTCCCAACATCGACCGCTCCCACGACTGGCGGTGGCTCCTCGTGCGCCCTGCGGTCCATCTACCGATGGACTGGTTTCGGTGGTCCCCTGGCGGAACCAGCGAATGGATGGGTTGCGTTGAAGGATTTCACCAACTCGATTTACAATGGGGAGCATATTGTGTATGCGTCGTACCATGACAGCTCCAACTACGGCTCGATGGGTCAGTCGAAGTGTGTCATTATATATTGTCGGTATTGTACTGATATGAATATGCAATAGCTTTTTCGCCATTCGATGACTGGAGTGCGATGGCTGATGCATCCCAAACGGCCATGTCCACTGCGGCTGTTGCACCAACACTCTTCTACTTCGAGCCGAAGGACACTTGGATCCTCGCTCATCAGTGGGGCGCGACTGCGTTCTCGTACAGGACGTCCAGCGACCCAACTGACGCCAACGGCTGGTCCTCCGCTCAGCCGCTCTTCAGCGGCACTATCTCTGGCTCCGACACTGGTCCAATCGATCAGACCGTCATCGGAGACAGCGAGAACATGTACCTCTTCTTCGCCGGCGACAACGGAAAGATCTACCGTGCCTCCATGCCAATCGGCAACTTCCCAGGTGACTTCGGGTCCTCCGCGGAAGAGATCTTGAGCGACACCAGCAACAATATCTTCGAGGCCGTCCAGGTCTACACCGTGTCCGGCCAGAACCAGTACCTCATGATCATTGAAGCAATTGGGTCCTCAGGACGTTACTTCCGATCCTTCACCGCCAGCAGCCTTGACGGAGAGTGGACTGTGCAGGCCGGTTCCGAGAGCGCGCCGTTCGCTGGCAAGGCCAACAGCGGTGCTACCTGGACCAACGATATCTCGCATGGCGATCTTGTCAAGTCTGGCAATGATCAGACAATGGTAAGCCTCCGCGCGTCGGCAATCAGAACTTACGTCTTGCTAATTGTGAACCAGCCCATCGATCCATGCAACCTTTCTCTGCTCTACCATGGCAAGGACCCAAGCGCCAGCTCGTCGTCGTACGATCTGCAGCCCTACCGCCCTGGCTTGCTCACGCTCGCAACCTAGAGCACAGTCAGTTTGGTAATGCATGCAGTGCCATGATGGTGATAATTCAGCGTTGACTGATGGTCGAAACATCGCATCTGTGATGGACAGCAAAAATATTCTTCTTCCTCGTATTACATAACAACCTTTTCGAACGAGATTCTTGATGTATCATCTATGCGTGACTCTCTAGAACGTCCAAGAACACATCCTCCAAAGTAGGCTTCGAGACAGAGTAGTAAGCCACCCCAAACTTCTGCTTTGCCTCCTCCAAACACTCGAACAACGTCAGCAAAGGAAGCGAAGAACGCTGGTTTCCGCTGGGAGCGCGTGCTGCGTTACCCAACACGATCTGACAGCGGACTTGGCCATGCATGCTGCTGTCTCCTCCTCTTTGAAGTCTCGCTCCTGGGCACGCTTGCACGAGCCAGTCGAGAATATCATCCATCTCGCGAGCTGATGTCGTAGAGCCTCTGCTGTGCACGATATGCAGTAGATACACGCCAGTCGCGTAGTTGTCTCTCAGCTCGTTAGGGCTTCCGACGGTGAGGATCCTTTTGTTCATGATTGCAACCTTGTCGGATAGCACACTCGCTTCCTCCATCGAGTGCGTTGTGATGACCACAGCGACCCGAGCCTTTGTGTTGTTGATGACTTGCCACATCTTGCGCATCGCGAGTGCATCCATGCCAGTGGAAGGCTCATCTAATAGAACAACACTAGGGTTTCCGACCATTGCCGTGGCTAGTGAGAGTCTTCTTTGGTTGCCACCAGAGAGCTTGGAGACAAGACGTCTGCGGTATTCGAACAGCCCAAACGCCACCACTGCACCTTCCACCCTCTGCGAGACTTCCTGAATGCCGCGAATGCGTGCGTAGAACTTCAGATGTTCGGTCACCGTCATTCGGTCGGTGGCATTGAACTGTGGACAGACACCTAGATGGCGATGGGCGGCAAGCTTGTCTCGTTGTATGTTGTGGTCGGAGATGAGGGTCGTCGAAACAGGCGATGAAGGCTGAAGATCGCCTCGGATCAGTCCAATGGTCGTTGTCTTGCCCGCTCCGTTCGGGCCAAGTAGCGCGAGGATCTCCCCTCTGTCCACGCTGAACGTGACGTTGTCTACCACCAACTCCTTCCCGAAGCGCTTCGAAACGTCGAGAAGCCTGAGCTCGTCGTGGGCTGATCGTGTTCTCTCTGACTCCTTTCGCACAGAAGATTGCTGAAGCTGGCTGTCTTTTTCGGGGTCCATGGGCCCTGGCATCGTCCGAAAACGCTCAACTATCGTCGTCCATGAATAGGTATCGTAGCAAACCAAGGAGGTATAAAGTGCGACCGATTGGAGTATCAGGTAAAGGTAGGGACCGCCATAGATAGAAAGACTCCCTGGATTTGTAGCAAATGACCGCTCGCGGCACAGCAACTGTGACTGGTTCAAGGCTAAAAGAAGGCTCCTGAGAAGACTGCCTGCTGGGCAGATAAGACCGTAGGTGAACTGAACCACATTCAAGTTGTGCCGAAGCTGTTCCGCCGAACCGAACGTCAGCATCACCAGGTAGAGAACAAAGTAATTAGCATTGAAATCTTTGAGAATTGTTGGCTGTAGTTAGTATATGTCTCAAGCATTGATATCATATCCATCCGACTTACTGCTTGGTACCCTGCGACTACAGCGAAAGAGCCGAGCACCGTGTCGCAGAAAAGCGATGCGACGTAGGCGAGTAAAGTCGAGCATATGCCGTATAGGAACAAAGCCATGAAGAGGTACCCCGGAGCGAACCAAGCGCTTGACAGGCTAGTCAGTAGCACTACGACCACGATGGAAACCAGTAGGACGGCAATGCCATCGAAGAGCAAGTAAGCAAGCCACAATGGCCCAGGACGTACTCCGCTGCTATAATGCTACCAGAACAGAAGCAGCACCCGTCAGCAGATGTCTCACCTAGTGTGCCATATGTTCTAGCAAGGATAGGGATCCTTACCAACGCTCGAACGTTCTTCACCCGTTCAAATGTAGGATATAAAGCGAGAAATGCAGGATATACACAAAGTCCTAGCGTGATATACAGGATCAGCTGTAGGGAATCCCCAGTGCTTCCAAGGAAAGGCAGTGCGAAGGTGGAGAACTGCACATTGATGGCTGTATTCAAGAGATATGAGTCGGCCAGGTTCTTGGCTAGCCCAGCGTAGCCAGGACTTCCGTTGATCCTATAGGACAGCAGTGGAGTGGCAGTATCGTTGTTTCCAAGGTAAAACCCACCAGGAGCAACGTCGCGGAAGTTGGTGTGAATGTAAGCCTGATACTCGTCAAAATCACTCACCGGATGCAGTCGATTGGAGTACGACCGGTAGTAAGCAGGCAGCAGCGCAGGAATCGAGAATCGATTTCGGGGCCCGATAGGAATGAGTATACCCCAGTATCGTTCAAGTGCACCCAGTGTGAGAAGCTCAGGGTTATTCCCGATCCTGGATGAGCAAGGTATGCCATCAAAGCCAGAGAGAAAGAACTTTTGTTCGTGAGGAGGACTCGTCAGCAGCTATCTCATACGTTTCGAAACAGGGGCCTCAGGGCATACTCACATAGCAACCAAGTCCCGTCACTACCGCGGGAATGGCGAGCGTGCACAAGTACGGCGTGTAGTTGCGCCGGAACACGACAAGTCGCTTGCGAAAAAGTATGAGCACTTGCTGGATGAACGTTGTGCCTTTGCCGGGTGAGGATGCATATGCTCCTTTCTCACTTATGCGGGATTCCGTTTCGACTTCAGTGGACAAGGTCGGCTTTGTGATACCATCGTTGTTGCCAGCCAATTGGAGGAAGGCGTCCTCAACGGTTCCAGATCTTATGTCAATGTTAAACTTACCGGCGGCCTCAAATTGCTCAACCGCACCGCGGAGCCCATCAATATTTGGTGCTGTGAAGATGGTCGGGGCAACAGATGTTGCGGAGCCATCACTTCTTTGCCGATCAATTGCTCGTGCGGTGATGTTGAAGCCGCCCGCGTGCCGTTCTTTGATCTCAGCACATGAGCCTTCCGAAACAAGCCTGCCTCGCGCCATGATGGCGATGTGGTCAGAGAGTGCCTGATGTGATCTCGGGTGTCAGTAGGTTCGAGGAGATGATGTCCGAGATGACTAAGACGGTGAGGATCATGTCTCCAGGATGTACTTACGTCTGCTTCGTCCAGCGCGTGCGTAGTAAGTAGGATCGTTCGCTGTCCGCGCTCAGCCAGTAGTATCTCCCAGATCTTGCGACGGGACAGGGGATCGAGCCCGCTCGACGCCTCGTCGATGCAGCAGACCTTACTACCACCGGTGAAAGCAAGCGCCAGCTGCAGCTTCCTCTGCATTCCACCCGAGAGCGCCTTCGGCTTGGCCTTGAGCTTCTCTTCAAGACCACAAGCACATATGAGGTCTCGAATATCCTCGGTATCGTGATTCGCCGAGGATGTGGTCTTCAGCTTCGTGAACACCTTGACATTCTCTTGTACAGCCAAATCACTCCACGCAACGTTCCGTTGAGGGCAGAATCCTATTGTTGTGTCTTTAGCAAGCTCGATGGTTCCCTTTGAGAATGCTTGGGTGCCGGTAATGCCTGCCAGCAAAGTGCTCTTCCCGCTGCCGTTGACACCTAGGAGAGTGACAAGCTGACCACGTACAATGTCCAACGTTAAGTCATCAACAGCGCGTACGGTCTCGCCGGTAGAGGAGAGCGTGCATGACCGCCAGAAGCTGCGATAGGTCTTGGAGACGTTGGCGAGTCTGAGAGCGAAAGCCTTGTCGTCGAGCTGCCGCACTGCACCTCGCGAGGTTCCATGAATCCACCACTGGACGAGAGCAGCCAGGACGGGAAAGGCGACGATCTGTACGACAAGAAAGATAAAAAATATGTAGCCTGGAAGGCCAGTTTCTGACCATTGTGGCGCACTCCCGAGCTGCCCACCCATTAGGAGCTGTTCCGAGCTAGCAAGCTCGATAGCAAACAGAGTGTAGGTCGCGGGCGGAAACAAAATCCCCAAAATGATGGACGTGACCCGTGTTCGTGGCGCGAATTGTGCAACGACAGCCAATGCGAGTGAGAAGATCAGAGCTGTCACGCCGCTCAGCTGAGATTTCTTGAAGAAGCTTCCGAAGAGCAGCGAGTACCCGGCGAGCGAGAGTCCTAGGAGGATGTGAAAAGGTATGACGATAGCGGCTCCAGTCCTAGTGAAGATAAGCTCAGACACCACTGCACCGATCGCCAGCCATCCGGGGAGGTAGACGAGTGCGAAAGACAGGTAGCTAGATGCGACTCTGGCGATCAGAGGCGTCCACGGCCATCGCTTCTGCGACATGACGTCTACCAGACTGGCCAATCCAGATTCCCTCTCCACTGCAATGTAGCCGGGCAAGTGAAACACGATGCCGCAGATGGCGATGAATAGTGTCACGGCAAGATAGTGACGGAGCGCAGACATAAAGTACTGCTGCACGTCGTCCTCGCGATCCTGGATAGTCTCGTAGGTGAACGGCTGCTCCAGCATCTGGGCTGGCAGTTCGTTGCCATCTATCCGCGCGATCTCAGCGTCGATGGCTTGAATGAAGGGCAGTACGTATACCTGAGCCGCGTTGTCGTCGCGGCTAACGAATACGCTCGCGGCAAGCGACGCATCGATCCTGGCAGTGTAGCTCCATCTGCGTCGTCTGCCTTCGGTGGGAGACCCTTTAAAGCTGGCAGATGCGTAGCATCTTGTGGCTCCAGACAACGAGCTTGGGCAAATCTCGGAAAGCTGGTCTTCATTGCGGAGGAGGCGCACGTCGACGCCCACAGCACGCAGCGGCACAGACAGGCGTTCGATGAGTGTGTCAATTTGGCCATTGTCGTGTCCGCCGTTGATGAAGACCACCCGGTCGCGGCCACCAAGAGATGTTGAGCCGTTGTTGAAGACCTCCGTCGTCAAGTCTCGAATAGGTCGCGCAATGCCGAAACCATACTCCTGAACAGAAAGGTGTTGTCAGTCTATGTCACGCAATCGGAGCAGGTGGTGTCTCAGAGATAGCCGTTGCCCATTGAACTTACGGATGGCGGTAGAAAGAAGTTACGCGCATAGGCGAGAAAGATGATGAAGCAGACGGGCAACGCAAGCGAACGGAGGAAAGTCGATAGCCATCGGCGCTGTGTAACAATTTTCAAATCCTTGGTAATCAAAGCAGCGATCTGTCGGAGCAGCATCTCGAATCCGGTAGTCAGCGTGGTGGAGAGCCACCATAGGCTTGTTACTGGGGTGTGGCATATATGAGATGACGGAGTGAGAAAAGGAGCTGCCTAGTAAGGCGTTCCCATGCTGCATATCGCGTCGTGTACCTCTATCGTGTAACGCGTACACCTCTTGAATGTGGAGGATCCTGCTGGAGTGCATGATTCCGCGGAGAGGAAGTAGCCAAGACGGCGTTCAGCCTCCATGGGCGGATTGACATTATTGAGTTCGCAGAGGGAGTTGTGGAAGGTGAAGCCAAGGGAGAGTGTCAGCGTCATACCAAGAGGCTGATTGTGGATGGTCCGAGGCGGGCAAATAGTCAACTGCATGAGCTCAGCCTTGCACTCACTGGACTTCCAATGGCCATATGCAGACCTCAATGGCAAGCCATTGAGATGGTGTCGTACGCGTGGCAGACGGGAAGTTCTGTTGTGGGGAACGTCGAGATGGAACAGATGCTGTGACACTCGGCGCGGCCCGATCCTCAAGACGAGGGTTGAATTGGGGTCAGACATCTTCTTCTCGAACAGTCCGAGAATTCGTATGCTCTCCAGTGTCAACATAATGAGACCTCTATTATGTTAGGATCGACATCCTTCTCAACCTAGGCCGCACACCCGAGACCTTCTCACAATTGCAACCTGCGTGTGGTCTGATGCGTCTATCTCTGCGACAACCCTGCAACTCAGATGTACATATGTTGGTAGTGCCTTGTCCCGAAGAAGGCTCTGCTCAAGCTCCTCAAGTCGCGCTCTCTGCTGATGCACATACACGCTGCCTTGCATTTACGATCCTGAAGCCACGCGTCAAAACACATGTGGATGTTTTATCTGCTGTGAGTGCCTTTGCTACGGCATACCCACCATATGAAGCTCCGTCGAGATGACTCCACGATGCATGAAGAGGACCATATCGCATGGGGGCGTGCATGATCATGGTCAAACTTCCAACTGTTCAGCTTCTCTTGGGGTCTTGCTTGGTTCATTCGCATGCCCTTCCAGATCGGTCTCCGGAGTTTACCTATCTCGATGCAACAACGGGACACCTCCACCCTGCGGCTAAGGTTGTGGGACGACCCAGCCATTGGAACGGCGACGTTGACGGCTCCTGCCGATGTCGGCACTAGATCCATTTGATCTATTATGATCACTAGGCAACGACTTTTGTATCCGCCAAGGCTGGTTCCTCACAGCTCATCTCCATGAGTCCGTTGAGGTGAGCAATGCTGCTGGTGGATATCGCCGGGCTCAAGTCGATGACCCTCACTCTCACAGGGACTGGCATTGCTCGTTAGTGCAATCAACCGCGAGTAGTATGCCCTTCTATTGATATCGATCAGTACAACGAAGTCCTTGTATCTACAGGTCCAGCGAATAACAACACACGGGCAAGTGAATTGTGAAGATTTGAATATATATAGTCACATGCTTGTGCTTGTGGTGTCCAAGAGCCGCACACCAAGTCAGATCTGGGAAAGCACTTCGCGGACCGAGGTGTTCGCAGCTGAAGGAAGATTCCATGGCTTTTGTTGCAGTTTCATAATGCAGAGCCACTACGTACAGTACTACCATATACGTACTCCGTATACGGTAGTGCTTCCTTTCTGCAAATGCGGACCTATCTCTGGGCTTTCCACGCACGGGTTTTTCCGCCTAATCAAAAGGCTCCTCAAAACATATGGCTTGTACGAACTACTCCACAAATCTGACCGGGAATAGCAACCGTATGATCCTAATGGAATCTGCACGGGAGACCGAGATGAAGAAGCACGCGCTGCCAACGTCTGGCCGGAACACTCGTCTGTTCGAAGCGTCTTGGATGGATTTTACACCTGGACGCTCCTTCGCCCTTCCAATTCAACAGCACGTAAGCCTCCTGGAGCTTTGGGTTGATGCTCGTTGTATAAAGCAGAGCCGCAGTAGGTCTAGGTAATGCGTTCCATTCCACAACACTCGCTCCACCTGCAATCGTTCCATCTGTACTCCTCTACGAATCGCCGCATTAGTTCAATATCTGGTACTTTCAATCCGCGTCTTTAAACAACCCACACCCGAAAACATGCAACTTCAATCAGTCCTCGCTCTCCTCGGTGTGTACGCCTCAATTGCCATCGCCTCACCCGTCGCCATCCCAGCAATAGACGAAGCGTCAGTCGCTTTGGCATCAGTGCAACATTTCAACGGCTACGATGGACCAAACTGCGGCGGTGGAGCCACAGCGGTTGTGAAGATCGCACCAGACGTCAATGTGCCAGGCTCGACCTGTTTCTCGTTCGACGCGCCAATGTACGGTTTCGTCGCGAATGAGCCGCGGTGTACATATGATCGGTTTGTAAACCTCGGGTCAAGACCCTACACTGTTTAAGCCATCTGCTAATTTCTTTCCGTTTGTTTTAGGTTCCTCGCTCATGATTGCAGCGGCCTCAACCCTCTAACACTTTCGGGTTCTATTCAAGGTTGCACGACAACCATCAGAGGACCATGGAGTGTCCGTCAAACCTGCGACGCGGCCGCGGCACAAGTGTGGACCTGATGCTTGAATTCGGTTTTGGATGGCGCGAGCATGGGAGGGTTTTGAAGTGACTGCCGGTAATGGTCTGGGTTGAAATATTCGATTCACAGGTGCCGTTAAATTAGCCATATACTTTGACATAAATGAACTTACAATGTCATACATCTCGCTGTTCCTTTACTGTCATGACAAGCGTGTTATTAGGAAGGAAGCACCGCCCAAATTACTGCGGGTCTCCGCCAGCAGTTAGAGCAACTATCAATTTCAACACAATCGTCCACCTCACAAGTGGAATCACAACCTCCCATCGCACAAGTGGAACCACCATATTGTATTCGTCTCCTTGGTTGAAGAACAGAAAATTCTGCTGCGAAGAAACTGCCAAAGTCTGCTGCCTCCTCATTTGGCTGCATGGCACAACCCGTGTTAGCGGCGGGTTTAACCGTCGGTGTCGCCCGCAAAACCTTCTGTGCATCAACTTGCAAACCATTCACATGCTCGACGACACTGAACGCGCGATCATGGAACCTGAGGCCCTTGAGTGTTCGGGGCGGCGAGTCATCCAGGTGCCGGACTGACGATGAAGGCAAATGAAGGCAAATTTAAACGACAGCCTCACTCGACAGCCTTACTGTTGTCACAGTGTCACAAAGGTAACCTGGTCCATCATCTGCATCATCCTCTGTTTAACCGTCCCCTCAAAGAAGTGTACATGCACCTTCACTATCCATCGCCATGCCCTTCCGGAAACCCAAGTCTCGGTTGTCTTGGCAGCATAAAGTCCAAAACAGGAACAAGTCGACGCTGGGCCTCTGGGAGCGGCTCCTACCAATCATTGCCATTCTTGTACCAACAGCATGTGCTATGGCAATCTGGTCTCTGCATCTGGCGGATTGGCGGGATAGTCGCTCCTTGCATCAATTGGTCCTCCATCAGCGAGTAGCAGTCCAGGTACTGGTGAACGTACTGGCTACAAGTCTCGCAGCCCTTTGGTCATATTCTATTTGCACGGTGGTCAACTGGATGTTGAGACGCTGGGCCCTCTACCATCAGATGTCTCTCAGTACGCTCCGGATTTCTACTTTGCTTTCGCAAGCTCGACTAGAGACGATGCTCTCAAAGCGAGGCTACATACTGTGTGCTTGCTTCTGGGCCCTGTCCCCACTCTCCCAGTATTTCTGGACTGGAGCACTTACACCTACGATAACGTCTTACACTTTACCAGGAAATCTAATCAGGCCAAGAACTGGCACAGGCTCGTACAGCTTTCTGAACCCACGTGCACCCGGAGTGTACTTTGATTTCGAGTGTGAGATATATGATCAGGTGAATGGGTCTTTCACAAATTGCCCTGGTCTTTATCAATCAGGAGCTCTTCTCCAGTCAGCCGGCTCAGCAACAACTATTGATGGAGCCTCTCGCAATCACTCGAAATACGATAATTCAGGCTTTAGGTACACGGGAAGGTCATACGGTGTTGGGTCAAGCATTGGCCTTACAGTTCGCGAGGCGGCGACGATGCCAGCCCTCGAGTATGATTATACTGAGGACGGGTACTTGACGGACGTTTCATGCCAGTACAACGCTTCCTCTTTGTGGGTCATAAAGCTGGTATCATGCCCCAATAACACAGGATATCCATGTACATTCGAGGCACAAGGTTGCTTTCCAAATTCCGACTTTTCGAATAAAGCTGGCTACAAGGGTAAATACGGCTTTCCGTGCGCGAGCGACTATTATACCCAGGCACAGCTAAGACACCCAAGCACAGCTAATAGTTCAGTTATCGCGATCGGGGCTCCTAACTCGGACAACGTATCGGACTACTACATGGCGATCGCGGCTAAAACAAATTACAGACACTTTGATCAGGTCCAATGTCAATTCTGGTTCCATCCGAAGACGTTCAGCGTAAAGGTCTCCACCATAGATAAGACGATTTCGGTGGAACCACTTGGTCGGACAACAGATCCGGAGCCACGCGGCATGCTAAGATCGAAAGTGATGGACGCTCTGAACGTCGTTTCCATGGTGCAGACGACACTGTACGTTTCGAGTGTTGGAGAGGCCTTGCAGAACAACGTGCGTAACTTGCTCAGTAGAGAGAACCAAAGCACTGCGAACCTCGATAACGCGACGGACGATCAACACTTGTTAGCCGTCGCCAGTTCGATGGTGGCCATGGCCGACGATGCGCTTGCCTCATTTGCGGCATTCTCACTCCTTTGGTCAGGCGCAAACGAGGCGGCCGATGTCTCAATGACGATCGCGGGTGTCCAGATTGGAGAGACTCCGTACATTACTGTTGTCGTGGTTTGGAATCTCCTAGCGCTTTTGATTGTGGTTGTTTTTGCAATAATATCATTTGTGGGAACGATACCAGCGTTCAATTTCACCGAGATAGCATCACTAGCTACGGCGGCAAATATTGGAGGAAGGGAACAAAGGAATGCTGCAGACCTCACATCGGCTCTTCAGGGGTGGCAAGGACAAGGCGACTTTGTCGAGCATGCTGGACTCACAATCCACTACTGGCCACCTGACTCTACGCAACCACCATCATTGCAGATCGTCTCGACGGCAGCCGCATCCAAGGTCTGAGACATGGGACGTTGATCATCATGGGAAGCATTTGAGATAGCCATTCACAATAACAGGCACCGTTAATCCGTTCGTTCGGCTCTTCCGAGGCGTTTCTGGTTCGTTTGCGGGATGGTAAGAGAGGAAGGAGATAACAAAATCTGTATAGATTATATGAACAGCATCCTGCGTGGGCGAGTATTGACCAGTGTCCCTTCCGAGATATACACAAACTACTCAAACCAACACATCAAACTCTCCCGTCCAAGAATGGCAGCCCCTTCGCCGCCTTCGCCGAAAGTCGCCTCCTCCAGCCTGCTCTACGTTGTTGTTGTTGTCGAGCGTCCTCTGCCCATGAGACCCACCGGCCAGCCCCTGGCTCGCCCTCTGGAAGCTCAGCAGACCGCCGACAGTCCGGTCACCGTTGGCCACAACCATCTCTGCGCCGCCATCGAGTAGAGTCACGCCTGACACTGACCCAAAGAATCGAACTGACTGCCGCAGTGCGAAATTCTGCGGTTCATACACACATACTACATCCTCGTCCTCGGCGGCAACGAGAAACCCATCGTCCGTGAAATGCAGCGATCGAGGCGACGACATCATGCAAGTCCGCGTTGCGAGAGGATATCTCCAGTTCCGTGCATCCCATATGTTGATTCTGCCGTCTTCCGCTCCAGTAGCAACCATCCGTCCATCAGGAGACCATGCGCAGGCGAAGATATGGTCTGTATGACTTCGCAAGGTGACCAGAACCTCCCCTCTATCCGCATCAGTGATGAGAGCGTCGTCGCTATCACCCACCACCCCACGCAGTCGACTGCAAGTCGAAACGGCAGAGCAATTGACCGCGTGGTCGTACTGGTGCACTTGTGTAAAGCGAGCTGTGCCTACATCCATGATGCGCAGACTTCGGTCGTTGGAGCAGAACGCGGCTTCTAGCAGACCGGAGCGTCGTTCGTGAGTGGTGCTGACGTGGGTGACGACAGAGTTGTAGGCATGTGAGACGAAACCCTCCGTGAGGCCGCCAGTGCATGAGTTGAGATCCAGCATTGCATACTCGCCGTTGAAACCACCAGCTACCACAATGTTGTCAGTATGTGCTGTCGGAGATGTGGCAAGACAAGTGATCTTGAACCCGGATGCGCACGATGTTGGGACCGAGAGATCGATGACTGTGTCGAGAGTAGAGGGTGTTGCTAACGACGTCTGGTACACTTTGTCACCCGCAGCGTAGAGTACATCGCTTCTGCTGGTAGAAGCAAGGACGTTTCGAAGCTGATGGTGGCTAATCTGTGCTTGATGTACTGGAGAGAAACGTCTGAAGCGATAGTACGCCTCGGAGTCTGCGGACTTGACTCTAGGAGCGCTGTGGTTTGAGTATGGTATGGCATGCTTTGTCGAAGTGGGATGCCGTGAGCACCTAGTATTGAGTGCTGTACTTCTGTCCGGAATGTGCCACTGTAGGCCCTGCATATCCACGTTGTTTTCTTCCATGTCACTACGAGCAACGTCCTGGCACTGTTCGGTCACCGCGCTGTAGGGCTGCAGGGTGTCGACCGATGCGGGAGCTTGAGCATCTCTCCGGTGCCACTTCTCCAAGAATTCGCTAAAGTCGTAGCTACTACTGTGGTCATCGACCACGACGGCTGTACCATGGTCGACGGTGTACGAGCTGAGCGGAGGGATTGCTGAATGCAGTAGGCTGTCAAGTGTGCCCCAGGAGCGAAGAGGTCCATGGGTGGTGCTCTCCGTTGGGAATGGCACGTCTCGCTCACCTCCTTGGAGCGGTAAGAGGGCGACAGTAGGCTCTTCTTGCTGTTCGATCCGTGTAACATCGTCAGTGCCCTCATCAACTCTCTGCGACGGGGCATCCAGTCCGCTGCATATTGAGTAGGTTGAACGGCTTCTTAGAGGTCCATCCACGGGATGATCTGGTTGTAATGCATGTGGCTGCTCTAGAGAGAGCTCATGGGTATATTGGTCTCCAGTGCCTTCGATCACATCCGGCGCATCTAACAGTACGCCGCCAGGCTCATTATCAAGGATTATGTCTGTATTCGCGGAGTGTGGTTCCAGTTGGTGTGGGCCTGGAGCAGGGCCTGGTAGTATGAAACGTGGGTCGATTGGTGGAGTATTGCTTGGGCAGAAGAGCGTGTCATCGAGGCGCGCGATATATGCATACTGAAGCAGATTGTCCATGGCCACAACGCAACGGCGAGTCCGAGAAGCCTTCGATCTTCTCACATCAGGGCGCAACTTCGAGACTCCAGCCTTGCGCGGATAATCGAGATAATGAACGGCGGCCATCACAGGGACTTTCGCACCACGAACCAATGCTACACAGCGGCGGGCCCCTGAAGCGTTCCGATGGTAGCTATATGCAGAGTCACAGCTGTCAAATTTCGTTGGAACGGGACTGCAATGTTCCCGCGGTCAAGGCATTGGAACGCGACACAATTGCGGAGTCAATGATCGGCGGTGTCCAGCTTCTAGAGCGACGGCTACGTGCAGCTGGAATCATTGATAAGGTCGAAGGATCCTGGCCAGCTTTTCGATTGTTAGCCCGCGAGGGATGACCAGCGTATATCAATAGAGTTGGCAGCGTCCTCGCTAAAAGCAGTAGCGGGGAGGAATGGGGCCCCTGGTTGAAGACTATCGTGAAGTCAAGAAGGGGCGTCTCGCAAAACCGCAGTGTCCACGTGGTAACTCGCTTCCTCCGGCGCTGTGGTAGCGATCGTTGACGAGGAGCGTAAGACGACTTATTAGTTTTGTGATATCCGCTTGTAACCACTTGCCCCTCAGTTGGGCTCGCTCCGCTGAAGTTGTTCCTCTCGCGATGTCCAAGTGTGGGTCGGAAGGTGAGCGACCTCACTGGTCGGGACGACTTCTTGTGACACCTGGCCTAGGAGAACTCCGTGTAGAAGAGCATCGTGCTGGGGGTGGGACGGGGAGGTTTGGCTGCTACTGCAAGTTGTCCAAGACTTGGACGATGCTGCCACGAGGGCAGTTCTCGTGACGGCACAACGTCCGGCTAACGGAGCCATGGAGTGTGGGCAATCGACCAAGCAATGTCGAGAACTGCCACAGACAAGCCTTGCATTGTCCTACGTGCTTATCGCAGATCACGAAAAGCGCGGACGGATTCAGCAGCCACTGCAGTCAAGATCCTTGTCACCCATGACCTTTCTAGGCGAGCCGCAGCTGTCACGGAAGTTTGCAACAGGTCACATTCCCACGCTCCCTTGCGTACCGCGGATACAAGTCCACTAGCTCGAAAGTCAGCATGAAGCTGCATGAAATGCGGTTACGCGAACAGGTCTTTGCGCAAGCGACAAAAGCCGTTGACAATCGCTCCGCGAGGTGCGCCATCCGCTAGGCTCGACCGGACATCTGCCCTTTTTTCGGTCTCGTTAATCGTCGGCCACATTGAATGCAAGCGAGCAGGTTTCGGGACTTGAATTTATGAGCTCGAAGGCTCGCTAGGAGGTACAGATCTTTGTACAATCCACGAGTGCTGGCAGAACGCCAAAACGCCTCGCTCAGGGACAGATTATGGCCAGCACGTGGGGCAGCACTTTGTACACTCATCCTTCAACTCCAAACCTCCTCTCGAACTCCTTGAATATCTTAGGACTGATCTCATCACTGCTGTTTCCAACGACCCTCCACAAAACGCCCAACTTTCCGTAATGCTCCAGCAACGGCATAGCTGCATCCTCGAACTGCTTCAGCCGTGCCTTCCACACCTCTGGCTTGTCATCGTCCCTCTGCACGAGCTCCTCGCCCGTCACATCGTCGAAGCCTGCCTTTTGGGGCGGATTGAACGTTGTGTTGTATGTACGGCCTGATGCGGGATGAATCCAGCGGTTGCAGATGCGGTCCAGGATGATTTCTGTAGGGGTGTGGACGTGGATCGCGAGGTTGATAGGGATGAGACAATCGAGCTGCAAAGCTTGCGAGTCTGTGCGAGGGAAGCCGTCCAGGATGAAAGAGGCGTCGGGTTCGTTGCTGTGAGAGTATTCAGCGCCTGTAGGCCGGGGCACGTTGACGGCGACTGAAGGCGCAGTAATGTTGGTGGACACCGAATTGACCGTGAATGACTGGGCATTGTCGTCGGGTACGAGCCAGCCTTTCGTGATCAGGGAGTTGCGGATCAATCGTAGGATCATGTTGTCGGGCACGAGCTCGCCTCTCTTCATGATAGCTTCCGCTTGGATGCCTGCCAACCATAAGAACTTACACCAAGGTTGACTTGTAGTTCACGCGTCACCTACCGAGTGGGGTCTTGTTCCGCACATTCTCCCGTAGCAAGTCGCCCGAACTTATCGAAGACAGCTGGGGGTATCTCTTGAGCATCCGTTCAGCATGCGTGCCCTTGCCAACCCCAGGTGCGCCGACTAAGATGATACGGGCCGCTCGGCGTAGGAAGAGGTCGGCGGACATGGTGGAGAGTAGGGTGTTATGGATATATACAAGAATTCGCGCGTGAGAAACAGCACATCAATGGCACGACCAATGGAGCTCTCGGGCAAGCTCGAAGGCCGTCGTGCAAGGCGAGGGCTAGCTGCTATCGTACATGGTGACCAAGACTCGCAGACAAGACGCGAACGGAGGTCGTGATCGCGATGTAGGGGCGGCTGAGAGAAGGTATCGAAGACACAAGAAGGAAGGTCTCATCGACTTGATAAGCTCGGCGTCGTTCAAGCTTCCGTTCTCCGCATCTCCGAAATGAAAAGCCGACCCGCCGATTCGGTTCGGTGTTGAAGCCGTGAACATTCACCTTCACATGCTCCTCCATGGTGGCTGCGTGTACTACGATGGAAGGGAGCCGAATCAGGAAGGCGTCAAGATGGGGTGCACATACTAAAGACTTGCCAGCACAGCAGGAAGAACCATCGGCATTCTTCATGCCCAATGCGGCAGTTGCAGTTGTGTGCTGAATTTGTGAGACGCAGACGATATGGTTCGAGTCTTTGGCCTTGGCTGGATCAGGCTACTGTACTACCAACGTCATTGCTTGTATATACTACACATACAGAACAACTCATGTTCTGCTCGTAGCAATTGACGACGAATTATTTTTGGTTCAACAGGAGTCGAAGCTTCCGGCTCGTGCCTAGCGTGGGTGAATCCCTGCAGATCATCTCTCCACGTTTATTCAACGTCAACGTTCGCGTCAACTTTGCCTCACATTCCTCGTGCCTAAGCATCACTCCTTTCCTTCGAACATATCTTTCAAACGCCATCAATCACCAGCTAGAGTCCTTGCGACTCCTTCGACACCCTCCTGATGCTCGCGAACCGGACCGCGGCGCAACTCGCGCCCCTTCTCCTCCGAAATGGAAACAGACTGGCCTCCCAGCGAGCCGCACGCCTGCCTACATACCTACCCGCCGTCGCCATATTAGTCCCACGGAAGTCCGTATCGACTGATGCCTCCACCGGTCATGGCGACAGCAATGGTCCGCCACCAGGCTTCAACCTCGAGCAAGCGAAGAAGCCCCTGCCGAAGACATCCGAGCAACAGACCTCAGCATCCAAGAGCGTATCATCGCCGACCGACAAAAAGGCGTCCGACGTCAACATTCCCATCAACCAACCCACCGACCGAGCTCCCACCAAAGCCGAAGAGTCTCGTTCATTGTCGGAGTTAGCGGCCGAAAGAACTTCAGGAGAGAAGTCGGAGGATAAGAAGGCGCTGGAGAAGAAGGAGGCGAAGAAGAAGATGACCATCTGGCAGAAAGTCAAGCATGAAGTCAACCACTACTGGGACGGCACAAAGCTGCTCGCCACTGAGGTCCGCATCAGCTCACGGCTGGCGCTGAAGATGGCAGCGGGCTACGAATTGACACGCCGAGAACATCGGCAACTCCACCGCACAGTGCAGGATCTCGGCCGACTAGTACCTTTCTCGGTGTTTGTCATAGTACCATTCGCCGAGCTGTTACTGCCCGTCGCTTTAAAATTGTTCCCAAACATGCTGCCCAGCACATACGAAGACGCAAAGAGCAAGGAGAATAAGGCTAGTCGCCTGCGCCTGAACCGGAAGGAAGTGAGCAGCTTTTTGCGGTCTACTCTGAGAGAGTCTGGCATTCCCATTAGTGCTGCGAATGCTCAGAAAGAAGAGTTTACCAATTTCTTCCGGAAAGTGCGTGCCACTGGCGAGGAGCCTACCAAGGCAGATGTCGTGAAGGTCTGCAAGCTGTTTAAAGATGACCTTACGCTGGACAACCTCTCGCGGCCGCAGCTGGTCGGGATCTGCACCTACATGAATTTGTCGACCTTCGGCACGGACACGATGCTTCGATACCAGGTCAGGCACCGCATGCGGCAAATTAAACGCGACGACAAGGCTATCTCATACGAGGGTGTGGAGTCACTCTCCGTGCCAGAGCTTCAAACTGCTTCTGCAGCGCGCGGTCTTCGAACACACGGCATGTCGCCTGGTAGACTCAGAGACGATCTCCAACTCTGGCTTGATCTTCGTCTGAAGTATGGTGTTCCATCGACACTACTCGTCCTGAGCAACGCTTTCATGTATGCGCAAGGCAAGGAGACCGAGTTTGACTCACAGATCGATGCGCTACAAGCAGTCCTCAGCAGCATTCCTGAGGAGCTCTTCCACGAGATCGAGCTCGAGGTGCACACCGCTGAAGGCGCTGCTACCAACAGACAAAGACTGGAGGTGCTAAGGGAGCAACAGGAGTTGATTTTGGAGGAGCAAGAACAGGCCGAGATCCAGAAGGATTCGAGAGGTCAAGCTTCCACCGTATCCGACCGCGAGGACATCGACGAGAAGGACGAAGATTCTCGTCAAGAAGCAGCCCTGGCGCAGGAGAGCGAGGGCACTGCTGCGACTGGTGAGGATGAGGATGCGAAGATGAAGCTCGAGGAGACGGAGGGTGGGCAGTCGAAGGAAGAGATGTGTGATCCACCTACTGAGCGACAAGACGCGAGGAAGGCTGGTGAAGGCGAGGGCGAGAAGAAGCAGTAGGACTGGCCTCGCTGTTCTCCTTTAACAATTCGCCACTGAGACAATTATGGAGTTGCTGGCTGGGTGGGAAGGGTCATAGATGTATAGAATGCATGGGACGGCATGTTGTTGCGCTTTCATATGTGCAACCTGGCGCAAGAGAGACAAGACGGGTGAGCCGAGCTTGGAAAGGGAGGCATCCTTCACTGCTCATTGCATATCATATCACTCCAGACGATGGACCTACAGACGTCCGTCAAATTATTCCGAGGCTGTGCACTTCGTTTTCAGTACACTTTCCTTTTCTTTCATTCACGGCAGTCACTGATCAGCCAGAAGGTGTTGACCCATCGACTGACATCACTTCTCCTATGCGAGCGTGGCTGCCGACCAGACAGTGCTTACCCTTTCCAGGACCGAATGAATAGCTAGGAATCTGACGATACCATCTCTCTTTCCCTTCTACGGGCTGCGGCACCATTGTCTCGTCTTCCGGTGGCATGACTTCCCGGTCTTCTTGTTGAGACACCACTGAGGAAGCTGTGAAGGGCTAATCGCTGGTCAATGATTGACTTCATCAGTATGCTCAGCATACCACCTTCACTGGACCATCATCATTCATCGCAGCCAGCGCCACCGCCACCACCACTATTCCATACTAGCCAATGTGCGCGAAACTTAGCCCGCGATGTCCGAGAAAGCACACGCTCTCAAGCATTGTTACAGAAGCTGCCGCAGCTCCTCTGGCTGGCTTGTGAGGAAACTACTCTATTTCTTCCGAGTGACCTGGTTAGATTGGATATTCATGTCGGCGGTCGGCATCGTCATCGGAGCAGTACGTTGCAGGAAGTCAACGTGAGCGACAAGCCGAGCTAACACTCGACAGTCTTGGTTCACCCACCCTGACCTCACCCACGTCTTCCCGTTAGCGTACGACGGCACGCTCTATCGACCTGACCTCGCCTACCCCCACATCGATCCTGTCTTCTCTGCTGCAGCCGCTGGCATATTGTCGGCCCTCGTTCCTCTTGCTGTCTTCCTCATAGCACAGTACGTCAAAGCCTCCAGCACCATGTGGCGACCTGAACGGTTTCAGCTCTGTTGAAGGTTCGAGACCATTACTGACGCTTCATCACTTCAGGTACTGGGTCCGTTCGTTCGCAGACTTTGGCGCCGCCGTGCTTGGTCTCGGCTACAGCTTGGTCACAGGAACCTGCTTCCAGATCATCTTGAAGAAGACTATAGGCGGATTTCGCCCACACTTCCTGGACGTCTGCCAACCTCGACTACCACCCCACAATGGATTAGGCATTGGATATCAGCAGGAAATGTACAGGATCGATCAAGTCTGCACCGGTAAGGACAAATGGGACATTCGCAACGCCATGGAGTCTTTCCCGTCCGGCCATGCAGAGATCGTGTTTGCAGCTTTCGGCTTCCTGGCCATCTATCTCTTCACACATCTCAAGATCGGTGCTCGGGAGGACCCTTTGCAGGCCACAGGGCTCCATGCCAGATGCTGGAGGATGCTGCTCGTCGTTGTGCCGATTGTGTTCGCCACATACTTGTCTTGCACGTTGGTGTCGGGGTACCAGCATCATGCACACGATGTGATTTTTGGCGCACTGATCGGAGCTGTGATGGCGATATTTGGGTATCGGATGGTGTACAGAAGTATCCTTTCCGACGAGAGGAACACAGTACCTTACCTGGACCTCAGCAAGTTGAAGGACGCTGAACCAGCAGGCAGGCCTGAGAGTTCTCCAGTGTGATGTGTGGAGTACGTCTGTGAAAGACAGATAGGGCATAGACCGAGGGTATTCGCGTTGTACTAATCTCTACCTCTACAACAGATACCTAAGGACAACAAGTGGATTTCAAGCTTCTCCACCAAGTATATGTTCCGAATGCGAGCGTACGGCTCCATATCTTCGTAGCCTATATGGTCCTATGCAGGAGAGGAAACACCTATGATAGCATGGCTGTTGTGTTTGAGCAAGCGTCTCCTCGGACTCAATGATGCTTGTGCTACTGTACTGCCGTGTGTTTTCGATCAGGCGCCTGACTATCGAAGAGAACGAAGTACTTAAAAAGCTTCCACCCCGAGTACTGGTGTGGCGTTCGAGCGGGCTGGCTGGCTTCAACCTCATGCAGGATGACAAAACTCCTAAGGGTGTTGAGTCTATTGCACAACGATACGTACAGCTGGCAATGCATGTGCACACTCGTCTGCGCATCGATTCACATCCGGTCCCGGGTCGTTAGTCGTCTCGCCTTCTCAACTCTCTCCGAGGATTCCAGCCACCTGCATACACAGATCCAGTATCGTGAGGTGCTCGTCACTCCCGTCCACAAGCCTCCTATCCGTCTCGGAAAAGCACAACACAATCTTACTCTTCTGCCAGTTCTCCACAGTCTCGTCGCTCAGCACGATCTTATCGTACAGTTGCGTCACGACTTGGGTCGCGGACCAGCCTTCCGCCACCAAGTCCTCCACCGCTTTCGAGACTCGACTGTAAGGTGTCCCAGATCTGGATGGTCGCATTGCTGTGGTAAGGCTATCGATCGTAGGATCGGGTATGACACCAGCAATCTCTTCTATGCTCCGGACGGTAACAGCCTTGCTAGAGCTGTCAGAAGGAGCGTCGACGTCCATGGCATCGTCATCTTCCTCGTCTTCAATCTTCGCCCTCTTTCGTTTCTTGTCTGGTGCGCTCGCGGCTGCCACTGCTCCGACCAGCCTAGCAGCCGACTGCAGGAAGGTAATGGCTTTTCTCAGATCTCCCTCACTGCATTTCAGCAACGTGTCAACAACACCATCCTCCAATTTGACGTTCTCGAGCTTCGCGATATCCTCCAGTCGCTTCCCAGCGTTTGTCTCGTCAAGCGCCTTGAATCTGAACTTGCTACATCTCGAAGCCAGTGGATCGATGATGCGGGTCACGTAATTGCAGATCAAGCAGAAGCGGGTGATTTTGCTGTAGGTCTCCATCGTCCTTCGCAGTGCAGATTGAGCGTCTTGAGTCATGCTGTCGGCCTCGTCCAGGATGATGATCTTGTACGGTGGACACGGGTACTTCTTCCTGTACTCCTCACCTGCCGGGCCTGCCGGGGGGTTGGAGAGCTGCATGCGCGCAAAGTCCTTGACCTTCTCACGGACGATGCTAATGCCCCGTTCGTCGGACGCGTTGAGTTCCAGAACACGGGTCTTGAACAGATCGGGGCCGTAAAGTTGTTTAGCCAAAGCGAGTACGGTGGACGTTTTGCCTGTGCCTGGTGGACCATAGAACAGCATATGTGGCAGATTGGCGGATTGGAGTGTGCGGCGGAGGATTGTGACGGTATGATCCTGTGCAGCAATATCGTCGAGCGACTTGGGTCGGCTGAGCTGAGATCAGTACATGACATTTTGGTTCATATGAAGTTCCGTTTACGTACTACTTCTCCACCCATGGCTGCAGTCGGTTGTCTTGCACTGGTGCTGATGACTTCGACGACGATGCTTGCGCCGCGGCTGCCGCTTGACGTGCTCGGATGTCGAAGAAGCTGGCCATGCTGTTCTATCGCGATTGTGGAAATGTTGGATGAACAAGTGAGGTCGGTGTAAGGCTGGGTGACGCGACACGCGCCTTCCTCTAAAGTGGCCAAACCCACGCTAGCCCCATTAGCACGACCTCTATCTCCGAGCATACATACTGCAACTACCTACACGCCTCATCAAAAGCCCATGTTGAGCAGCCCGACGCTGGAGCAGACGCCGAAGCGCACACACATTCGCCAATGACCGCCCGAATCATGCAACCCCAACATCACGACCAGCCCAAGACATGAACCATGAGGGAGAAGCGTCGTCTTCCGCGCAAGCAGCCCGCCGTCAAGATGGAGATGAGAGAGGACAATTCGGAGCGGCGCCGACGGCGGCAGAGTTGACTGAGAGGCGGAAGAAGAACCGGCAGATGTTTAACAAGAAGAGAGGCCAGCTGCTGGACCACCTGGTTAAGGATCTGGACATGCTGGTCTATGCCGAGCTTAGTGCTGTATACTACATGGAGTACGTACGAACCCTACTCGAACAGGGCACGAGATGCTGACAATCATGGGCAGCTGCTCTTTCCTTCGCTTTGCGATGCGAGTCCTCACGCAGTTCATGTATTTGACACCGAAACATCCTACACTGCCGGAACACCCATCGGAATGGCCAATGCTGCTCGGCCTCCTTGCTTCGAACGCTTTCTGTATCCTTCTACATTTCATACTCAAACCAGCGTCGGCTGGCGAAGCAACACGAGGCCACCTCCACGGCGGGCTCGTCATGGACTTCATCGGTCAGGCGGGACCAAGTAGCAAGATCCACTTACTCCTCCTGGATCTGATGGTTCTGGGCCTCCAATTGACGCAGATGGCAGCTTGCATGCTCAAAGGTCGGCTGAAGGAGGCTACGACGATCATTACAGCTAGCACAGAGGTTGTGAGGCCGACACAACCCTCAACGACCATCGGACAAGACCTCGACGCAGAAGAACGCGGCGTCAATCGTGCCGACGAGCAACAGGATATAGAGATGCAGACGCTTACTGCCGCTGGTGCTGCTACGGCCGATTCGAACGACCCTTCCAATGCTCCTCAAGCAGAAGATGAGTCGTCGGAGCGGGATACGCTTCTCAACCCGGTCGCGCCACACGACGATACGCATATCCTCGAGGCTTTCTACTCCGGTCAGATCGTGATTGCGGATCTGGACTTACGGCGACGGATCGTAGACCAGGTCCAGCTGATTAAGAATTATCGAGCAGACCCGGAGGCGGCTTCGAGCAGTGTGCAGATGTTACGTTCTGAGCTTGCAAATCGTATACTAAGGATGCGAATGGGTGCCGATGCGCTGAGGCAGACAATATAGGCGGCGTTCTGTGGAACGTACATTACATGGACATGTTGTTGCATAGCGTCGGCGTTGCTGAGTACTGGTGTACATGCATAGAAGGACGGTTTTGAGGAAGCTGGTTTTGCTCGACGTCGATCAGAATAGCCAGATGCTACTGGCAGATTTTGGTCCGAATCAAGTTGATATTGCAAGACAATCTGCACGCGGTGGCCTGATGGATAGCCGCTACCACCAGCGATGCAAAGAGAAACCGATCTCCATACTGTCTGCAACACCTTGCCACGTCATAGGCTCTCGCTTCCAAGCTGCTTCATCCCCTGTTCATCTTAGATATCGCTTCCTTGTGAGCAGCGCGTTCCCCTTCTACCTCGCTCAGCGGCTGTATGCTCCTCAGATCGCCCACGACGTCTTTGGCCTTCCCAAAGTACACCTCCTGCAGCAGATTCCGCATCCGCGTCTCCATATCCTCCACCATACGACCAATGTTGATCACATGCCCTTGCTCCACCTCTGCTTCTCTCAATCCACTCAATGGTAGATCCTGCTGCGTCTGCCTTGTCAGGTTACCAGCCAGCTCTAAGCTGTCCACCGCGGCAGACTGCATGCCAAGATCGAGTATCACAGTCGAAGTAAGCTTATAGTGCGCCGACCGCTTTGTTGCCGACTCATTGACTTCGAGCACATGTATACTATCCCAGCCTCCTCTACCTCTCGCGCCACCCTCGCTCACGCTCTTCTTGAACAACACCACGCCCGCGAAGCCTTCGTCGAGCGCCCACAGGTATGCCGAGCTTATACCTCCCTCGTAGTAGAGCTCTCGATACACGTCTACGCCCTGGTTCAGTGTCTCCTCCATCCGTCGTACTCTGCCGCCTGGGATGAGGTCTGCAGCATCTTCGGGGTCTATGGGCGGTTCGAAGCTGTTGCTCCAGGGTGAGCGATACGAGTTGCCATCGCGGTTGTAGTCGCAGCAGAGGTAGTCGCGGCCGGACTGTGAGCAGCGTTTCGAGGTCAGGGCGACGTCGACGGAGGAGAGGAGGTCTTCTTCCAGGTCGGGGCGGAGGGAGATGATGCCATTGAGGTTCTGCTGGGTGGAGGAGGGTGGGAGACGGCGGAGGAGGTCGCTGCATGAGATGGTCAGTGGGCATGAACAAGGTCTGAGGATGAGTGGGAATTACAGGGCTGCGTCGAATGGGTCTGCCATGCTGGGCAGCAGTTGTTTGAGTTCGAAGTCACGTTTGTCAAGTTCGAGACTGCTGTTGGATCTGAGGTCCAGAGCAGCCCACTTCAAGGCGGCACCAACGACACTTCGTCGGTCCCGCAGGCTTACAACACGACAATAAAAGTGATAATTTGTTGGACTCGTTCAATGAAGCTAGCTATGAGCAAAAGCATGCCTACCACGATCTTCGACAGCTGAGCGTAGTTACTGCTTTAGCCATGCTCATCCACCGTCAACCCAGGGCAGCCATCCATCTCAGCATCTGGATACGCATACTTGCACCAGACGCAGTAATGATGCTTCTCTCGTAGCTCAGTCACCACCCTCTCGAGCCTTTCCGCAAAGCTCAGAGCTTCATACTCGTCGAGTTCAGGATCCTCGTCTTCAAGCTGCTCGATCCGCTTGTCGAATGTGGTCCCGTCTCCCGAATCGGAGCCATCGTTGCGAGTAGACAGCGAGTTGTTGAGATCGTAGCGCATCTTCCGACCCCTGTCCTTTTCTAAGCGTTGCTTGAGCAGAGGCCGGTACAGCACGTTGACGTCTTTGAGCTTGTTGCCCTTTGGAAGTGCGGGAGCATCGTCATGGTCTTCGTCGTCACCTTGGTCCACCCTCTCCGCCCTGCCTTCACCATCCTCTAGCCCCTCCAACACCTTGATCGCACCCCACCACATTCCTTCGCTCCTGAGTTCCTCCCGCTCGACCCGACTCCTCTCTCGGAAGTCCTCCAAATCGACTTTCTGCCTTTTCGTGCCCACCTCAGTCGCCTCCGCTGCCTCCCTCACCTTCCGCTTCTTCTCGCTGTCCATGCCAATGCCGCCGCGGTCATCCTTGATTTGCAGCTCAATGGGCTGGGTACGAGCGTTCTCCGACTTACCGAGTGCGCCACCCTTGAAACCCATCTTGGCCATCATTTTGGCTCCCTTATTGGAGTCATCGATGGCAGTGGCAAGAGCAGTCTCTCGCGCCAATTCCTCGCGTTCTCTGAGTTCGGCTTTGGATGGGACACGCCCTCGCTCTGCTGCCTCCTTCTTGAGACGGACGGTACGTTGGAGAGAGGTCTCTTTTGCTCCCGGTGCTTCGCCGAATGACATCGACAGATAGTCATCGTCTTCTTCTTCCGCCATGCTGGCTGGCTGCATGGTGCAAGTCAGGGTTGAAGTTTTTCTGGTGACGGCGACTTTAGCCGTGGTAATCTATAGTTTCGCATGTGATTGATGCCGTTGCACAACACGGAAGCATTGCGGTCCCGTGACCGGCTGAGGCAGCTTTTAGGCAGCTTTTGGTGAGTGGCGTGACTGGAAACGCCCACACCGTCGTTCCAACAGTCTCCTCCTTCGCAACTAACACTCAAACAGGTGAACGGTATCAAAGCCGCATATGCATGTCAGCGGTCTGAAGAGAGTGATTGACAAACATTGGAAATATCGGAGAATGCTTTGTCACAGGCACGCATTGCCGTGATTCGTCAAGAACCATCCGGCAGTCGTTCATGCCCGTTAATTCACTCGATGCGGGCAAGAATGTGGGAAGGTGGGTCTCCTCCGTCGATGGTAATGAGGTAAACTCTATGCAAAATGGCATCAGTTTAATAAACGAAAGAAGGTGGGAGAGAGGGTACAAAAGCCGTCCTCTTCCCTCCTCATAGAGCCAGAGATTTGGCTGTATCCTCATTTTACTACCTTCTCACAACAGAAAACTCCGTCCGCAATGGCACCGAAGATCGCTATCGTGTTCGTGAGTGACCCCATCCTTCGAGATCAACATCTAAGCTACTCATACTGATTCCACTATAGTACTCGACATGGGGCCATGTCCAAAAGTTGGCTGAAGCTGAGGCAGCGGGCATCAAAGAGGCTGGTGGCACTTGCGACCTCTACCAAATCGCGGAGACCCTTCCAGAAGAGGTCTTGACCAAGATGTACGCTCCTCCCAAGGACAAGAACATCACCACTCTCAGCGACCCGAAGCAACTCGAGCAATATGACGCCTTCCTCTTCGGTATCCCAACCAGATACGGCAACTTCCCAGCACAGTGGAAGACGTTCTGGGACAAGACCGGACACCAATGGCAGACCGGAGCTTACTGGGGAAAGTACGCCGGCTTGTTCGTCTCGACGGGCACCCAGGGTGGTGGTCAGGAAAGCACAGCCATTGCGGCCATGTCGACGCTGGCTCATCACGGCTTCATCTACGTGCCCCTCGGCTACAAGACTACATTCTCCATCCTTGCGGATCTTTCTGAGGTCCGTGGCGGCAGCCCCTGGGGCGCTGGTACCTTCTCTGCTGGTGATGGCTCGCGCCAGCCCTCCCAGAACGAGCTCCAGCTTGCCACTGAGCAAGGCAAGGCTTTCTACGGCCACGTCTCCAAAGTCAACTTCGCGTGACTAGATGGTGGCGCCGCTGGAAAGCAGGAGCCGGAGAAGAAGGAACTTGTTAATGGTACGTCGGGTACTACTGCTGGAACTGCTCAGACTGCATCGCAGCCGAAGCAGACTCAGCAGCAGCAGACCACAGCCCCTCAGCAGGAGAAGGGAGATGAGGAGAAAGGACCATGTGGTTTGCCGTTCAAGTGCGTGATTGTTTAGAAGATACCTTCTACAAGTTATGACTGCCCAACGTACGCTCCTTCTAATTGTATGTAAGAACTCCCTCCATCCCGACTCTGGGAAGCCAGCACTAGTACAAGCAGTCGTACTGCGCCTTGAAAATTATGGTGGTTGTGGTGAAGAGGATTGCAGTGCGACTGCATCCGTACTTCGCAGACGAACCGAACCGTTTCTCTTCCGTCTTCAAAGTGCTGTTGATGTAATCCTTATAAATCCATCGCCTGACCAAACCCAAAATGTCCCTTCTTCACGTCCAACACGTCTTATTCATGCTATTGAGCTTTCATACAGCACCATCACAACGCTTGCTATGCTGGGATATCAAGAGCCAGTTCGTCCAAGTCCCCAGACATCCGAGGATGCTCAATGGAACAAGCCACACCTTTGGCTTTCCATGATGTTACTCAGTACCCCTCGACTTCTTGCGGACCGTCTTTCTTCAGGACATTACCATATACAGCCGACCAAGCCGGTCTATCCAATCTGCTCAAGGAGACATGTTGACACATGTTCAGTGTATTACTCATGTCTCGCCAGCATGCCCGGCGAGCGCCCCGGGCTTTCAAACATGCTTTCCATTGCTTTGCATGCCTCCAGTTCCTTTCCCAGGACTGTTGCAGGTCACTGAAGTCGAGATCCAGATTGAAGCACAGATCAGGACATCTTCTAACCGATCGGCAGCAGACCATAGCACTAAATCGGAAGGTACAGGGCCAATTTGCACTCTGGCTGAAGGCCGTCGTTCGTCTGACCAACTCGACCACTCTCGTGTGCATGGGGCAGTTGCCTCCTCGATTCGTTCCATAGTTTGACCGTCTATTTGGCGATCGACCTCCGGATTCCTTCGGGTCGTATTCCACTGTGATGGAGCGAATGGTCGAGGAAAACACGTCCCAGCCCACAATCTTGTCGCGAAATCGTAACAGTGCAATATAAGGGGCTGACCACAGTATACGGAAATTGTTGACGGTATAGAAGAGTCGGCGGCACTCGTCTTTGATCGCACGACATGTCGCTGTCAGAGCGAGCGGTTGATCTTTGCGCATAGTGTTCTTCATTCTCGGGGTGCCACGGTCCAGCATGATATTGATGGTTTCGTCTTGGCTCAAAACATAAGGGTAGACGCAATTTCTCAGCTCAGGAGGCAGTCTGAAAATCGGGCAAAGCTCCATTCTCCGTCGTGACACAATCTCCCAAGTACACAGCGGTCGTGTAGGATATATGGAAATGTTGACTGTGTGCGCGGGGAAAAGGAACATCCAGGCGAATATCTATATAGACAATAGTAAAAAGGTGGGGCCTTACCAATGTCGAGCCCATCACTGGGACGGAGTCAACCGTCTCGGGCAAATACGAAACCAAATGTGGTGGTCCAGGCCTCCGAGTCTCTCAATCATGTTGCCGAAAACCCACAAATCTGCCACGTCCCACTCGCCACAAACACCTCTCTACGAGCCCCCATGCTTCTTGTCCAAGCCAATAGCATGCTTAGCCTTCTCAATGAACCCCCCACCCTTCGCCTTCTCCGCCTTCTCATGCTTCTCCTTCGCCTCCGCCTCCTCCTGCTCCCTCTTGCTAGTGTGCCCTCCATATTTATCCTTGTGGATATTCCCACCTCCACCCCTCCCAGTATGGTAATTTTCGTACCCAGGCGTCTGCTCCCTCATCGCCGTCTCCGGGATCTCATCCGCGCTTCCCATCGGAATCCTGTCGACTACTGGAGGAGGAGGGTGCCCGTCGCCGGAAGGGTGTGGTGTGCCGCGAGGAGAGGGCACGACGTTTCCTGCGCCGCCGCGGCCGGCGGAGTAGTCGCCTCCGCCTGGGTGGCCGGGCTCGCCTACGACACCTTCACGGACGATGTCGCCGGCGGCGTAGACGTTTGGGTCGGGGCCGATGTTGCCGGCGCCTGTAGGAAGTGATCAGTGTTTGTAAGATCTGTTGGAGGTGCTCCATGTATAGACGTACCACCGCGGCCTGTCGAGTGGACTGGGTCCGACATTGCTGTTATACTACACAAAGGTTTGACTTCTTGATGCTAGCTTGGGTAAAGAAACAGAAGGTGAGGTCGAAAGAGAACAACTCGTGCATGTGGTACGGAGATGAGCAAATCGGAGAAATGACGCCAACCTTGCTTTTAGATGGCACAACGTGCTTCACTGCACACTGAATCCTTCGAACGATCACATTCTTTGGTACACTTCCTTGGCCAACTGATTCGCAAACAATGTGGTGCGCCTGTATGGAGGGACAGAGCATGAGGTCAACGATGCCAAGTGATAAGGAGCGCGGGTCGACGAAAAGCTAATAATGGCTATTGGTCACTGCCATCACATGGTCTAGGAGCTGCGCTAGAAACGTGCAGTTGGACTCTGATCGATCACGAAAGGCTGGGAGTGGAGCAGGTTTCGTAGGTACATCTCTCACATCTTACAATCTCGCCGCCGGCCTTTAGCTAAGGTAGGGTTGTGGTCGCCAAAGTGCACTCTGCACTCTGCCTACTGCAACTGCCACTACCTGCCCTCGCCAAAGTCCTGTCTAAGCTGCCTGCTTCGTCTCCTCGGGTGGTGGAGCGCCACCAGTCGTAGGCAAGCCCATGAAGATCTTGAACGAGTCGTAGATCATCCATTGCAGGCCAGTGAGGGTACCAATCATGACAATACGGACAGGCAGGCCATTCCACAGCCCACCGAATCCAATATCCTTGTAGATCCGGCCAATGGCAGAGCCGACACCCTCACCAGCCTGGCGGTTCGCGTTGAGCTTGCTGACCATGACGTCGGCGGGATGAGACACGATAGCGCAGAGAATACCAGCAATGTAACCACCAGTAAATGCAACACCAGTTTGTGCGCCCTTGGAGTAGTCGGACTTCTGGCCAGGTAGACGGTGGTAGATCATTTCAACGATGGTCTCGAAGCTGGCGAACTTCATCATGGTGTATGGAATTTGGCGGGCCCAGAGAGGGTAGATGCCTTTGTAGAGTCTGAAAACCATATTAGTGAGTGCATACATGGCCTCGGGTGAAAGCACAACTTACCCAGCAACACCCTCAGTGTTCACGATCTTGCGAATCCCGTCGAGTGTTCCAGTGGCAAATGGAGGCATAGTCGTCTGCATGCGGACCTTGACAGCTTCCAATGGGCAGAGACCGATATCAGCGAAGAACTCAGCAGAAGCAGATCCGGCAAGGTAGATTCCAGTCTTGTATTTGACAGCATTCTCGGGTCCAGCGAGATCAGAGTAGAACTTCTTGAAGTATTCGTAACAACCATATTTGAGAGCGCCTTGAATAGAGTAGCCGAAGAAGGTAGGGGAGCCGCCAGTGTAGATTCCTCGCGTGCCATCAGCGGCGATGATCTTGCGCCAGCCGTCCATGTTGCCGGTATAGAGCTTGCCGTCAACTTGACGACGGCATTTGACAAGATCGAGGGGCGTGACAGCCCAATGGGTGAGGCCACAGGCCATCATACCACCGAACGTGCAGGCCTGGAGCCATTAGCATGCGTGTGCATGGGTGGAGCGTTGGCGGTGTCGCATACAGCATAGTACTTGCCACTGTACAGCTCAATCTTGCCCGCTTTCGACTGAGCGATCGCGCTTGCCTTCTGCAGCTCCTTCGTTGCAGCATCGCTCAGGCCGGCCGCCTTGTTCTTCGCGTCTTCAGCGACATCCCAGCTGGGATAGAGCTCGCTTCGAGCTTGATATGGGGTGCGCTTCGCCGGTGTTTGCGCTGAGAAGCTGTATGGCGAGGCCTGGCCGAAGGTAGCACTCAGAGCGCTCGCTCCTGGGAAGAGGGAAGGCATTGTGGTGCTCTGCTCTTGCCTTTCGTGTACGTAAGTGAATGTCGGCTGGTGGAAGCCCTTGTCGTTGTGTTACTCGAGGTCGCGTCGGCCCAATTGGCGACAGCAGTTCCAATGTCTCCGGGTGGACGTGGTATGGGGTTATTACTACCTGCCAGAGGTGTTGTTGCAACAGAACGGTCGAAGCAAGAAGCAAGATAGTCGCTCGCTCGGCTGGGGAGCTGGAGCTCCTGCCGCACGATGTGACGTCGGGTGGTCCAAGCGCTGGTATTAAACGAGAACGATTTTGGATGCGCCAGCCTTACATGTAGCCGACTCGACAGAAAGACATCACAAGAACGGCGACCATGGAAGCCCCCGTCGCCCAAGCCGTGGCAAGCTCATCGCAGAGTGGCGCAGGGAAGTCGAGCAACGCCAGCAAGTACAGAGGTGTAAGATCCAACGTCCAACAATCACATGCAAGACCACCAGAACTAACATCATATGGTAGGCCACAGTAGAAGACCTAGACCCACCCCCCGCCATGTCCACCTCCCCCTACACCGCTCTCTCCGCCGCCCTCCTCACAGCCTTCGAGCGCGACTACACCCACCTCACCGTCATCCACCCGGAAACAAAATCCCTGCTCGGATACATCAGCATACCGCACCTACGAAAACTACTCGAGACCCGACAAGTTCGCGACGACGACCCAGTGGAGAAAGCTATGGTGCGGTTTCAGCGGAAAGCGAAGAGGTACCACTTAATCACGATGGAGACGCCGTTGCAGGATCTGGAGTCGTTCTTTAAGGGGGACGGGACTGGGCAGAGTCAGGATTTTGCAGTGGTGACGGATCCGGCGAGGAGGTTTGTGCTGGGGGTGGCTACTAAACACGATTTGGAGGAGTTCGTTAGGCGGAGGCCGGGATGAGGTGGGAATCAGATACGCAGGGCTTGTGGGATTAGCGATGGAGTTTGGTAGATATGACTTTCAGGGTGATGAATCGACGAGTGCGACAATGCACATGATGTCGTTTTCTATATGGCCACGTCGATTTCGTGGGAAACGATGTCGTACTTCAAGCCCAAGCGCCGACGAGAGCTGTTACGAAATATTAGCCTCCCTTCTATTTTGGCAATTCAATCGCTAACTCACCCATGAGCATGCTGCCAGCGATCACAGCCCCACAAGCCTCTAACCGCCGCCGGCCTTGCAAGGTCGCGTAGCTCTGGTCGCTCAATAGATCTTCAGAAAGTAGCTGCACCAACCCAGCATACAGCAACAAACCCGCACTAAAAGCATTCACACATCCAACCATAAGTAGCCCAAACTGACTCGCCGGGTCATAAAGCGTATGCACCGCAAGTCCAATCGCCTGTCCGATCGGCGTAGTGATACCGTACATCACACTCATTGCCCAAGGTTTCAGACTCGTGGTGCTGAACGACGGGATGGCTGCTATGCGGCTTCCCAATGCTAGTCCTTCGAAAGTTTGATGGAAGGAGATGGCGACCAGAAGGACCAGGAAAGGCGGTCCGGTGGATACGGACAAGGCCATGCCGATGAAGACGCTGTGGAAGATGATGCCCGCTTCGAGAAGGAGGCATTGGAGGATGAGACGTTGCTCGTTGGCTGCGTTGGCTGCGTTGGCTGAAGTATCGGGAGGAGGGATGGACGACTCTAGAGGTTCGGCGAACGACACGCTGCGAGATGGCGGGCCAGGTCGAGAGGAAGCGCGGCCACTTGGTGTGGGCGTCATCTTCCGCTCGGCTGGCGGGCTGCTTTTGTTGAGCAGTTGGGTCGAGTCACCCTGATCATCGTCCTCAAGTTCGTCAAGATCAAGATCGGAGTCCTCGGAATTGTTACCTTCGATCTCAGGCGGTGGTGGTAGAGGTTTATTCAAAGACCCAGGGTTGTCCGAGTAAGGGCTCCGTTGAGGTGTCGTGAGCACATCATCCTCCCCGTCCTCATGTGCTCCTATCGGACCTTGCTTGAACCGCTTGAGACTTGACGATGACCTTCTATCCATACTTTGCCGTTGCCGCTCAGTTCCGTGTTCCTCTCCGCCGTGACCACGAATATGCTCCACATCTACGCTATGGCTATGTCTCGCTCCCTTCATCGCGAAGAACATCTCCATGCCAACCACAATGAACACGCTCACCATGGCTATGAACCCGCTCATAGCGGGATACACATCGTTCCAGAATGGCGGCAGACATGGGTCTGTCAAGCTCGTGTATGCGGTAGGCAGGAGGTGAACGAAGGCTGTTGCGATCAGGACTCCGGTGCCGAAGTGTCGCGAGAGGAAGAGGAAGTAGTTGGGGACTGGCAGCTTCGGGAATCGGCGGACCTACTCGATATGTCAGTAGAGACTCCCACATGCTACCGCAGGGGTGACGATACAATAAGAGGAAAGGAGCAGGCAAAGGTGCTCAATGCCAGGATAAGGAAGAGGGCGAAGACATGTAGGCTGGTGTTGTAGCCATGCGACTTCCTTCCCGAACCACACTGTGGACGTTCGCCATCGCTCTGTCGTCGCGCTATTTCGGCATGTAGGATTCCGAGGGGGACATCTGCGAATGCTGCCACCCGGAGTCAGTGGGGGTAGGGGCGGAGTGTGGGTAGAAGGCGTACAGTGAGGTGAAGCATGTTGCGGCATCTTATGCTTGTTGTTATGTGGCTAGCCGTAGACGATGCTTCTGCCGCCGCATCATAACAAAATCAACACTATTTGGGCGCAGAGGTGTGCCTGGTCGTCGGGTTGTTTGACCTTTGGAGTGCTTCCGGCAGCGCTGCCACGTGCGAACCCTGACGATCTTCCGCTCCTGCTTCCGCTCCCGAGATCCAACCGCATTTCGATTGACATGTGACAGTGTAGACTGTTGTTCATTTGTACTATGATACAGGTCTAGTAGCAAAGCAACTCAGCTATCGCTACCGTTCTATGAATACATTGATGTATTGAAGTGCTCGAATTCCCAGTGAAAGTCCACCGAAACCCAACCGTCTGGATGGCAAGGACTGATATGCCTTGCTGATGTCTTGCCTTGTTGATGTCCTGCCCTCGAACCGCCGGAGCGAGCCGCGCCAAGTGGTTCTGCAGCCAGCAGAGTCCCTTCATACATATGCCCTCGTCTCAGAAACGGCAAAAGTCGTCAGATGATCCCCCCAAATCTCCCAGTGACCGATCTTGCCATCTTCAGCGAACTCGCTCAGTCTCCACGTGAAGATTTCGGCCCAAGACTCCGTTCTCCCCTTGAGTTTATAGAACTGGTGCCTACCCACACACACCACTCCTCTCCGCTCAATTTCTGCCCGGGTGTTGGACGCCGCCGTGACGTCGACCACAATACCTCCCTTTCCCGGAAATACATCCCTTTGTGGCAGGAAGTCTACCAGCGAACTCAGCGTCTGCGACTGAAGACGAAAGAATTCCATGCACCCATCCACCTCGACAAACGTCCTTCCTATCCACGGTAGACGCTCCGTCGCCCAAGTTGGGCCGTGTTGAGTGATTTTTGGAGTTGCGCCGATGTGGTCGGCCAAGAGCTTCGCGGCTTGATTCTTGGACGTGTCGCAGAAAGAGGAGCAGAGGGCCCGCGCTCGGCCTTCCAGAAGTGCGTAACATGTCTTTGCTGGTTCGTGGGCTGTATGCTGTGCTTGTTGGGCATACGCTCCTTGCTGTGTAAGAGATTCATGCTGCTGGACGTGCGGTTCTTGCTGGGCATGCGGTTCTTGCTGGGCTGGAGAATCCTGCTGTGCCGGCGGTCCTGGCTGCGAAAGTGGTGCTGGTTGTGCATGCGAATCTTGTCGTGCCTCCATTATTCCCGGCTGTGCGTGAGTTTCTTCCTGGTCGTGCGGTCCTTGATGTGTGTCTTTGGCTTGATGGTGCGGCGGAGACATCTTGTCTCGACTTCGCGGGGCATCTGTATGCTGTATATAATGCATTTTGATGCTGAGAGAAGTTGTGTCGAGGTCGACCAATGGTGAGATAAGGAACTGCCGGTCAAAGCAAGAGTTGCCGTCGCCACGAAACCAATTCAGCTGCAGTTTGGAAGGCGCATAGTCGTGACTGCATCCGGCGTATTCGTGGCTTTATAGGACTTGCGCTTTAATCTTTGGTGCAGCGTTATGAGGTAGGAGCGTCCTATGCAGATACAAAGAGTGTTGCAGCCGTGGGGTGGAGATATACTCACACGTATGATAACCTCAGCCCGCTGCCGCAGACACAGCGCGAGGAAGTTCTTCGTCCAGATCTCGTGGCTGTATGCGTTTCCGAACATCCTCGAGCACGTTGGCAGCCACCGCAATAGCTTCTTCCGGCATACCCGCCAGTCTCGCAACCTTCAGCGCGTGCGAGTCTCGATTGACGCCCCGCCGTAGCTTATGCACATACGCCCACGTGCCGTCGTGGTCTTCTGCAACATCAGTGCAATAGCACGCCAGCTTGTCGAACTCGCTAGTCATGTCCGCCAGAGCATGGAAGTGCGTGGCAAACAACGCTCGACACTTGTTGACAAAGTGCAGATGGTGCAGACACGCGTATCCAACAGCAATCCCGTCCTCAGGTGTCGTTCCACGACCAACTTCGTCCATGATAACGAACGAGCGTGGCGTAGCTTGTTTCAGGATCTCAGCCGTTTCGAGCATCTCTACCATGAAGGTGGACTGGTCTTGGTACAGATTGTCTGCAGATCCGACCCGACTGAAGATTTTGTCGACAAGGCCTATCCTTGCATAGGAGGCGGGCACGAAGCAGCCGGTCTGCGCGAGGATGGTGATGAGGGCGTTTTGGCGAAGGTATGTACTCTTGCCTGCCATGTTCGGTCCAGTTATGAGTTGGAGCGTCTCTTGAGAGCCAACGGTGCAGTCATTCGCGGTGAAGAGACGACCTTGCTCTTTCAGGCCAACGTCTACAGTCGGGTGTCGGCCGCCAACGATCGTGTGAGCAGCACTGTCGTCCAATGTTGGTCGCACCAGATCTCGCTCTTTCGCGACAGTGGCGGACGAGCAAGCAACATCTAGCTCGTCAAGTACAGCAGCATTGCGGCGCAGCTTCATCAAATTCTCGATGACCTGAGCGCGCAACTTGCCAAACACGCGCTCCTCCTCTGTGCGAATCCGTAGTTTAGCGTCTTCGATCCTTGTCCCGAGATGTGTCCAATCTGACAGATAGAAGGACTTTGTCGTCTTTGTAGCGCTCACACTACGAGCACCATGAAGAGCAGACAGACTGGCTTGAGCGTCTTTGCCTTTGACATGGCAGAAATGACCGAGCTGCGCGCTCCACTTCAGTGTGAGTGTCTCTGCGCCTAGTTGTTTCCGAAGCTGCAGTATCAGGTCATACTTTCCATCCAGCAAACTGCCAAGGTCTTCGTGCGCTCGCTCCAGAGTCGGAGAGGCATTCCGTCGCATGATCCAGATGTCCTCGCCGCTGGTGTCTACTATAGACGCCATTGTGATTGCGGGAGTGACCTTGGACGCCCTGTTGGCAAGCTTGGGTACCTTCTCGCCAGCCATATCCGCTTCAGTGACTTCAGTGGCCATGTCACTTGCCTGGTCCCGAGCTTGCAACTCCACAGAGTGCTGTCGATTCAAACCTTCCTCATCAATGGCAGCAGTGATGGCCTTAGCTACTTTGCTGGGTTCTTCAAGATCGAGGCGGCAGAGTAGGTCGCGTAGAAAGCCGACATCCGCGGGCGCACCTCCACTACTGCCCTCTCTCGCGTCTATGTGAAGGTATAAGCTTTTCAACAAACGTGCCATGACATGAATCGTGCGAGCCAGGCCCAAGAGATCGTCTGCATCACCCTTGCCTATAGAGAAGCGTTGAAGCAGTCTGAGAGTGTCAGAGGTGGAACGAAGTAAGGCAACAATCTCCTCGCGCAGAGCATCATGGCCAAGTACTTCTTGTACCAGATCGAGACGGGCTTGAATAACCGGCAAGGACAACGACGGAGATACCAGACGTTGGCCGAGCAGGCGCGCACCGCTCTTGGTGACGGTCCGTCGAACGGAATGTAGCAGGCTTCCTTGAAACAGGCCATCTCGCAATGTGCTTTTGATCTCGAGCCCTCTCAAGCTCTGCTTATCTATGGCCATGTACTCGTCACCGGAGCGCCGAATGGGAGGCTGAAGCTGGATGTTCGTGTCTTGAAGCTTGTCGCGGACATAGTCAAGCACAAGGTTGCCAGCCATGAGCTCCTGGTGAGTGAAGTGGTCGTGCTCCTCCTCTGGTACCGGACTCTCAAGCATCGGTGCCCACTGTGAGACCAAACCAGGTGCTTGCGTGAGGCGATGAAACAGGACAGAAACTGCGCCTTCGCCAAGTAGTTTCTGAAGATCAGCCTGCCCGAGCGCTTCGAGTGTATTTTCCAGTACAACTTCGCGGGGTGCGATCCTCGCTACCAACGATGGTAATGATCCAAGGTCACTAATCTGGGTGTAGAAATCCCCACTCGACAGATCTACCCAGCTGAGTCCGACCTTAGTCGTGCTTTTGTGCTGTCCGGATTTGCTACCGCGGTCGGTGATGGACGATAAAGCACCATCAATATGTACCGCGAGCAGGTAGTTGTTCTCATAAGGGTTGACGAAGTTTTCATCAATCAGAGTACCCGCAGTGATCACCCTTGTGACCTTGCGATCGAACCTCATACCACCGTTGACTTTCGTGCGCTCCTCGTCAGGGATCCGGATCTGCTCAGCGATAGCCACTTGCTTCCCAAGATCCTGCACAAACATCTTTAGGTAGCGGTCGAGTTGCGTGTGCTGAAAGCCTGCCATTGGAACGTCCCCAAGTACAGTGGCTCGTTTGGCCTTCTTGAGATTGACGAGATGAGCGTACTGGTCCACTTGTTCAAAGTACATTTCGTAGAAGTCGCCGATCCGGGTGAGAATGATACAATCGGAGAACTTCCGCATATTGTTCAGATGCTGTTGAAGGACCGTTGGGTAAGCTTTGGTGGGCGCACTGTGGTCGGGATCTGGTGCCAGGGCGGGAAGCTGGCCTTGCGGGAGGTCGTTGGCTTTGATGGTGACTTTGGTCTTCGCACCCCGGTGCTGCGTTGGCAACATGCAGTCAAGCCGGCCGAAGGAGCCATTGATTGGAGAAATCCGCACTGGTGCAGTGCATAGTAAGGGCCATATCGGCCGAACGATCCAGCTCGTTGATAAGATACTACTGCTACATGGTGGTGATCTGGTTGCAAATCGGAGGCTCATTGAGCCACATGGGTTCGGGAAGACTTGTCCAGGCTGCAATGCTCGTTTCCGTAAGGATAAACTAGAGTTTTTCCAGGCCAGGTGTCAACAGCTAAAGGTAGGAATCGAACGGGTGGGTCCTTACAGTAGGGCAGGGGGTAAGACATCACGGAGAATTCGCCGCAGCTTCCTCTTTCGGAACGTCTGTATCGATGTATACGGCGGACTAAGTCGACCTAAAAGGACATGGAATTAAAATAGCTTGACTAGTACGGTAGCGTCGACGGCGCTAGTTAGAGCTCTTTTTTTTGTAACTACGTAATACGAATAGTCTGAATAACGCTCCCTTAGTCGTTATTAACTAGTCTAGATATAGTAATGTAGGCGAAGTAAGGAGAGGTGAATATATACATACAAATTCTATCTTATCTTTACGAGCTACTCTTAGAAGATAGTACTATACTACTATTACGACTATTATCTACTAGTACTATATAAATATTAGAAGCTTTATATTATAAGTAAATATATAGTGCCTTTTACTATATAAGGCGCTCTCGCCGCTAAATCTACTTCCTTCTTCCTTATAACTCGACATATTATACCTCTTATATACTATATATACTATACTCTATTAAGCTTATTCTATTCCTAATTATCCGTATAAACACTCTCGGAGCTTCTCTAAACACTATGTCTTAATAGTATATCTTAGTCTTAGTAAATATATTAAGGATAGAGATAATAGTATTACCTACCTACTCGATATCCGTAATAACTAAGTAAGTAGCCTTTACTTTAGGGGGTAAGAGATCTTAAAGCTAACGTTATATAGCTTAAAGTCGCTAGCTTTAACCTTAGTAATAAGTAGAAAGAGATTATAAACCTACCTTAATAATTTAAGATCTAAATTAATCTCTAGGGGACGTTCGAAATAGTTACTAAGTAGGAGGTATATATTAATATAATACTAATCTAGAGCTAGTCTATATAATACGTACTTATTATTCTTCTCCGTTACTAATATATCGTAGTAGTATTCTCTAAATAAGTACTTATAATAAGTACGTAAGGAATCTAGTATTATATCCTAGACCTTAGCCGGGGAATAGGGTAAGTACTAAGCTATTTACGGTTAGTTTCTACTATATAATTAGAGAAGAAAAAGCCCTACTAACTATTCTAGTAATATATACGCCTCTAAGAGTACTATAGTAGTACCTATAGAAATTATATCTATAACTTAGCTAAGAGGTACTATAGTCTTATAAAGGAGAAGAAGGTAGAGAGGGCGGCTACCCGCGCTATATAAGAGGAGAAGAAGTAGAAAGACGATAATTATATAGCGCGTACCTTCTACTATAATAGGTAAGGAGCTCTAGGTAGTAGAGTAAAAAGCTAAGAGGTCTAGTAGTAGTATAAGCGGATAGCGTATATCGGGTTTTAGAGATTCTCGGATTTATTAATTATATAGGAGATTAAGCTCCTAAAGATACCTAAAGGCGAGGCTAATATAGCCTAGTATCGGTATTTTAATTCTAAAAATTTATAATTTTAACCTAGCTAGATTTTCTTTCTCCGAAGTTAGACTACTATAAATATGTAAAGCGACTAAGGACTCGGTAGCATTACTCTATATAATACTTCGAATAATCGTTTTGTCCTCTATTACTATCGTATTACTAGTACTTTCGAGCTTTCTTACTCTAGTACCTTAAAAAGTCTCTATCTCGTCTTTTATATATAGGATATCCTCTCTAGTAAGTTAGCTACGTTAGCGGCGGTAAAGCGACGGTGTTTCTAGCGTAGTTAGCTTATATAATACTCGAGAACG